>VYLL01000090.1_pt1 | contig 35694 bp, 27 predicted proteins | sample 5114301 | NCBI WGS metagenome assembly VYLL01 (sample SAMN12291809, study PRJNA351875) | freshwater metagenome | isolation source: freshwater lake | place: USA: Michigan, MSU2 Lake | collected 2011-08-16 | reverse complement strand
CGACCGTCGGCGCGAGCACGCCGCCGCCGCCGCCGGATGGGGCCGGCGTGCTGAGGCCGTAGCCAAAGATGTTGGATTGGGCGTTCACGAAGGCGAAGCCGTTTTGGGCGGACGCCGCGGACGAAAGCCCGCACAACGCAACAACGATTGCCACACGAGAGAGCGCAGTCGACATCGGAAACTCCTAATTTGGCCACAGCGAAGCCGCGCGGCATCGCCGTAGGTCACGATCCTCCGGCGAGAACCTACCACACGCTCACGCGGCGGGCCAGCATTTTCGGGCAGCGTCGCCGCGTTGACGGTGTCTTAACCGGTCGTGCGCCAGTGGCGGCCCGCCCCTTTGGCGAGTGTGGGCGGCGTGTCGCGTCGCGGGCCGACCCGCCAAGGCGGGTCGACGCCACTCCGCTAAACTCGCGGGCCATGCCCCCCACCCGAAAAAGCGACACCGGCCCGACAAAGCCCGGACTCTCCTACGCCGCCGCGGGCGTCAATCTCGAAGAGAAGGACTCGTTCACTGAGTCACTCTCGACGCTCATGCGCAAGACGCACGGCCCGCGCGTCATCCCCAACCCCGGCGGCTTCGCCGGGCTCTTCCGGCTGGACTTCAACGAACGCCTCTTCCGCCGCAACTACAAGCACCCCGTCCTGGTCGCCTGCGCTGACGGCGTGGGCACCAAGCTGCGCCTGGCCATCGAGCTCAAGAAGTACGACACGCTGGGCATCGACCTGGTGGCGATGAACATCAACGACATGATCGTGCAGGGCGCTGAGCCGCTGTTCTTCCTGGACTACATCGCGATTCCCAAGGTGGACAAGGCGGTGCTCAACGAGCTGATGAAGGGCATCGTCGATGGCTGCAAGCAGTCCGGCTGCGCGCTGCTCGGCGGCGAGACGGCCGAGATGGCCGGGCTGTATGCGCCGGGTGACTTTGACCTCGCCGGGTTCGCGGTCGGCGTGGTGGACCTTGATCGCGCGATGAAGCCCACGCGTGTTGAAGTCGGCGATGTGGTGCTTGGGCTCGCCAGTTCGGGCATTCACTCCAACGGCTATTCGCTGGTGCGCAAGGTTGTCGCCTCCGCCGGGCTGGACCTGACGCGGGCGTATCCGGAACTCGCCGAGAAACGGACATCCGGCGGGCGCAAGCGCGCGGCGGCGCCCGAGCAGACGCTGGGCGAAGTGCTCCTCACGCCCACGCGGATTTACGCACGCAGCATCGGCAAGATGCTCGCGAGCTACAAGGTCAAGAAGATCATCAGCGGCATGGCCCACATCACCGGCTCGGGGATGTCGGGGAACCTCTGCCGCGCGTTGCACCCGAAAGTTGATGCGCTGGTGCGGCGCTCGGCGTGGCCGGTGCCGCCGGTGTTCCGCTTCCTGCAGGAGCAGGGCGACATCGACGAGGAAGAGATGCGTCGCGTCTTCAACATGGGCATCGGCTACTGCGTGATCGTGCGCCCGAGTTTCGCCGAGAGCGTCAGCGAGCAACTGCGGAAACTCGGCGAGAAGGTCTACGTCATCGGCGAGATCGTCAAGGGCAAGGGCGACGTGCGCGAGGTTGAGTGAGTTTGGGTGTCCCCGTCTTGGGTAGCCGCTCTCGCCGAGAGGGGTTCGATGGCTTGAACACGTTCGCGACAGTGTGTCCGACCCGTGCCTTTGCCAAGCCTCAGGCACGGCGTCCAACGCACACAGCTCACTCTGCCCTCCATCAGGCCGTCATGCTCGGTGCCCGCAGGGCCCAGCGCCGCCGCAGCTCGCCCATGAGCCGATCGCTGGCGTGGTGGGCGCTCGCGGAGACGACCTCGTCCGCGTCGCGCCGGGCCCGCTGAGCGGCGTCGAGGAACTCGGTGACATCGGGGAGTTGGCCAGCGGATTGCGTCGCCGCCCAAAGCCCAGCTCGCTTGCGAAGCGGGCGGTGATCGGTCATGAGGGAGAGCACGGCCCGCTGGCCGTGCTCAAGCAGTGCGCTCTGTCGCGTCGCCCGCCCGAGCTGGATCATCGCGCGAGCCGCGGACCCAGCGACGCGATGGTGCTCATCGCCTAGGAGGCCGATCAACAGCGGGGTGGTCATCGGCGCGTGCTGCGAGCCGGGCAGCGCGCGGCGCGCCCGCCGCGCGATCGCTTCCACCGCGTTGGAGCGCACGCGCGCGTCGGCATCGGTCAGCAGACGCCGGAGCAGCGCGTCGGCCTCGGTGTCGTTGACATGGCCCAAAGCCGCGGCGGCCGCCGAGAGCGCTCGCAGCGGGCGACCGGTTGATGTTTCGTCCGCGGATGCCTCGGTCGAAGCCGGCGCGTCAAGGCCCCGACGAACGAAGTCCATCAGCTCGATCGCGCGCAGCGGCGCGCGGCCGGTGCGCGTGATCTCGATGATTCGGGCCGCGTCGACGCCGTCGGCGGCGCGAGTTCCCGAGAGCGGCGCGGGCGCCGCGAGGGAGGTGTTGATCGCGTCACGGGCCAGCACGACGGAGCCCAGATCGCGCAGGCCAGCGTGCGGGCTGCGAAGCAGCGAGAGCGCGAGGCGCTGGCGCGCGGCGGGCTCGAGCGTGCGCGAGGCGGACGTAGCGAGCATGGACAGCGCGCTGTGTCGCGAGACGCGCGCGTCGGGGTCAAAGACGTAGTCCGACTCGCAGCTCAGCGGGATTGCGGAGTTTGACGCCGCGATGGCGGCGCTGAGGCGCACGAGGATCGAGTCATCGAGCAATCGCCCTGCGAGCAGCGCGTCGCGCTGGTAGAGCGCCATGGGGGCGAGGCGCGCCAGGCATACGCCGCCGAGACGTGAGGCAAGCTCGCATCGGTCGAGCACATTGCACTCGGGCGTGAGCATGGACGCCGGACGATCGCGGCGCTGGGCGCTGGGCGCGTGCACGCCGCTGGTGCCCTTCAGCAATCGCGCGCGGGCAGGATTCAACAGCAGGTGCGAGGTGCGGAGGAACCAGGCGATGGAGTCACCCGGCAGCGGGGCGGTGATGCGCGCGACGCAGGCGGAGCGGAGCGAGCGCGTCGTAAGCCAGCGCCACGCCGCGGCGGCGGCGCTGGGATCGGCGCTGCGGCGCAGGTGCGCCCGGATCATCATGCTCGCCGGGTGAGATTCGTCGTCGAGCCAGACCGCCGCGGACCGAACGCTGGCCCACACGCCTGGCCAGAGCGCAGCTCCGCGTGCCAGCGCCTCGATCACCACGTCGACCCTGTGCGTGTCGCAGCGCTCCGCGGCGACCACCAGCCCGCTGAGCAACCCGCGCCGTGATTCGGCGTCCAGATCCGGCGTGCGCGCCAGGGTCATGAACGCGCGGCCCGCGGCGGCGCGTGCGGCGTGATCTTCCAGTTCCAGAGCGGTCGTCAGCACGCTCGCGTGCTGGCAGAGCGTGCGATCGGAGATGAGCGCTGCGGCGCCGACGAAGTCCGGCGCGTGACGGGCCGCGATGATCTTCTCCAGCACCGGCGCGAGCACCGGCTCAATCAACGCCCAGGCCTCAAGGCGCTGCGCGTCGCTGACCAGATGCCACGCGCAGACCAGCGCTATTGCGCTCGCGGGCGGGCCCACGGGCGTGAGAAAGCTCAACCGCACGCCCATCACGCGACGCGCACCGCCGGCGCGGAGGTCGTCGATCCAGCGTTGAATTTCTGACGGGCCGGGGGCGGGCGATGGGGCAACGGCGACCGCAGGTGCCGAACTTGGAGTACGTGACGGATGGGGCGAGGACGCCGCGACGGGCGAAATATTCTCTGGGGAATCTGTCGGACGGCGCGACGGCCGAGTCGCGGCCCCAGGGGTTTGCCTCGGGCTGTCGCGGTCTGAGTTGTCGCCGGCGCGCTGCCCCATTGTCCCGGAATTATCGGAGATTCACGCGCGCTCTCATCATCGGCATCGCAAAGACGATCAAACTTACGCGAAGCATCGCCTCTATTGTACACAGCAAATCACAGGACACTATTTGTGGTGGCACCGCCACCCGTGCCAAGTTTGGTGGTATGATAGGGTCTTTACCGATGTTTGATAATTGCCATGACACATACCACGCCCTCGGTTAGCATCGTCCCCTCATTAGACCGCAGGTCGCGTGGCGGATGAGTCGCTCGTCCCGCACCCGACCGAGGCTTAACCCTTGGTCTTATGGAAGTGCTGCCCATGAATGCGCCTGCCAAACTTGCCGTCGCCCCTGCCCATACGCTGGTGCTCTACCGCAAGGCCCTGCATCCGGAGTTGTTTCAGGTCAAGGCCCGCAAGGTCGTGTCGCATGTGGGCTATGAGCTTGAGTGTTGGCTGATGCACGGGTCGCACATGTTGCGGCTGCAGCAACGCCGCGGGTGTGTGTGCGAGATCGTGACCGACAAAGAGGGCGGGCTGCCGACCAGCGGCGTGCTGGCGACCTTCCCGTGTGTGGGCGAGCGCGAGTTTGAGCAGGAAATCGCGGACGAGCGGCTGAACTACATCACCGCGATGCAGACCGAGACGCTCAGCGAGAATCTCTATCGTGCGACGTACTTGGAGATGATGGCGCTGGCGGAAGAGACTGACGGCCTGGCGGTGCAGTGGCGGGATGAAGCGGGCGGCAAGAACCTGTCGATGCTGGACATCGAGCGCATGAGCCGCGAGGTCCACGTACACAGCTACCACCTGTTCGCGGCGACCGGCTTGGTACTGCGGACGCAGTCGATCTTTGAGCTGAAGCCGAGCCGCGCTGAGTAAGGGCTTTGGGGACAGGGTGGCGGGCCGGGGCGTACGAGGGGCGGGTGGAAACGATGGGCAGTTTTCTTGCGGACGCGCCGCCGATCGGCGCGTGTGGAATCTTCGTGGAGAGATTGACATTCACGCTGCTGCGAGCGCCAGAGCCGCGGCGGCGAGTGAACATCTCGCCCGCGCAATCTTCTTCGCAAGACGGGGTTTTCCTGAGGCCTAGGGCGTGATGTTTGCATCCCGTGCGGATGTTTGCGTCGGAAACTCGCCCCAGTGTGAGGAACAGTTCAGACTCGGCTGGACAGTTGGGGTGCGACGGATCCCGGCGCGGGCGTAAGGCGGCCAAGGGCGGAATCGGGCGTGGTGCTCCGCCGTTGATGTGAACAACGAGGTGGACAACTTACGGCCGGGGCTTGGCGGCGCGCCTATGTGGCGCGGGCTTCACGCCGGGGGGCCGCATGGGTTGGCAGCTCGGACACCAGACGGTTGTGCGCTGGGCGATGAGGCGGGTCTTGAGCGGGGTGTGGCAGCGGGGGCAGGTCTGGCCGGAGCGGCCGTAGACCGCGTGCTCGAGGGCGTAGGAGCCCTCGTCGCCGGAGGCGTTGACGTAATCACGCAGCGACGAGCCGCCCGCGGCAACGGCGCGGGCGAGGACATCGCGGATCGCGTCGGCGAGGCGAGCGAAGTCCTGGGCGTTCAGTCCCGTGCAGAGTCGGGCGGGGTTGATGCCGACCATGAAGAGCGATTCGTCGGCGTAGATGTTGCCGACGCCGGCGAGGATGCGCTGGTCGAGGAGCGCGGCTTTGATCGGGCGTTTGGCCTTCGCCAGAGCCGCGGCGAGGTGCGCGGCGTCGATGGTCAGCGCGTCGGGGCCGAGGTCGGCGAGTCGTGCGGCGTGGAAGTCGGATTCGTTCGCGTGTGTCGAGATGCCGCCGAATCGACGCGGATCACGGAAAATCAGTCGCTGGCCAGAGTCCAAAAGCCATTCGGCGTGGAGGTGTGTCGCGTTCTTCGGCGCGGTGCCGCTGGCGAGCACGAGCAGTTGGCCGGACATGCCCAGGTGTACCGTGAGCACTCGGCCGGATTTGGTGTGAATGGAGAGAAGCTTGCCGCGGCGCTGGAGTGTGGTGATGCGTTCACCTTCAAGCAATGCGAGGGCGGAGGTGTCGCCCTCGACGATGTCGGCCCGGTGCAGCGTCGAGCGTGTGACAATGTGCCCGAGCAGGTGCGGCTCAAGCGAGCGGCGGACGGACTCGACTTCGGGGAGTTCGGGCACGAACGAAGGGTATAGGGTGAAAATGCTGGTACAGCCTTTGCGATTAGACTGTTCGGACATGGGCGAACGCGAAGACAGGTTGGAAGCACTTGCGCAGCACTATGCCGGGATTTGGAAAGTTGCGGGCATCCCACGGCGGTTGGGAAAGGGTCGCGAGTATGAACTCGCGGCTGGTTTCCACGTCCTGGAGTTTTGTTTTCTACGGCGAGCCGGTTGTGTGTACGCAACATGCGGCATGGCCACTCCCGCTGCCGCGCTTGAACTTCACATGTTTGCTCCGCAAGCGAACCCCCTGCACGTCGAGCTGTTGACCATCGTTGCCCACTATCATCAAACAGGTGCCTCCCTCGGCCTCGGACACACGGTCAACTTCGGGCGCGCGTGGCTCCCCGGCAGCTCCTGCTCGTATGGCTTGATCTCGCTTCCGTATCTTGACGGTCCCAAGCTTGAAGAGTGGCGAGGTACGGATGAAAGAGTCCAGGCGCAATGCTTGTGGCTCATCCCGATTACGCTGCGCGAGCGAGAATTCAAGATCACGCACGGGCTGGAGGCGCTTGAGCAGCGCTTCGACGCGGCACCGCTGGACTACCTCAATCCTCTGCGTGGCAGCGTTGTTTAACCTTGGCGGCTCTTTGTGAAGGATGGTCGCACAGCAGACAGACAGCGCAATCGTCGATGAGTTGCGATCCGAAAGAGCCATCATGAGCGTAAACAAGACGACACCAACGCGAGCATCGACGCGGGCGAAGATTGCGGACACGAGAGACGCTCAGCCCGCGGCTGAGCGGTGGGCAGCGGAAGGTGAACTCAAGGGGCTGATCGAGAAGTTCGCCCCGGCGCATGTGCGGCTCATCGCAACGGCGCGGAAGGCACTGCGGAAACGGCTGCCCAGTGCGCATGAGGTGGTGTATGAGTATCGCGATTGCTTTGTGATCAGCTTTTCGCCCAGCGGGCACGGGTACGAGGGCGTGCTGGGGATCCGTGCGAACGGCGCGGGCATGCGGCTGTTCTTCAATCGCGCGAAGGAGTTGGCGGATCCGGAGAAGTTGCTTCGCGGGTCAGGGGCGCTGGCGCGGTGGGTAGAGATTGAAAGCGCGGCCGCGATGAAGCGGCCGGCGATCGTGAGGTTGATTGAGGAAGCGATTGCCCGCAACGAAGTGGCGTTTGATGACGCCGGACGCGGGTCGGTGGTGGTTCGGTTGACGACGGCGAAGAAGCGCGTGGGCGGTGGGCGATCGACGTGATGAGCGGGGAGGTTGGCGGAAAATGGGTGAGGACACGCGGAAAACTGAAGGCGGAGGGGACGCGCAGCGCGACGTCGCGGCGTATGTCGCCACGCGCGACGTGCCGTGTCCGGCGTGCGCGCACAACTTGCGCGCGTCCGATGGGGCAAAGTGTCCCGAGTGTGGGGCGGCGTTGCGGTTGGAGGTCAGCGCCGATCGGTTGGCGGCGCGGGGTTGGTGGGTCGCGGGGGTGCTGACGGTCTTTGGCGTAGCGACGATTTTCTACATCGCAACAAACATCTGGACGCTGGTCAGATACTGGGGGATGGCGGGCGGATTTGATGGGCGGATGATCATTTCGTTTACGTTCATGCTCATGTATGTGACGCTCGGCGTGGCAAGCTGCCTTTTCGCGGTGTGGGCGTGGCAGGGGTGGGCGCGGGGCGATCGCCGCGCATTGGAGAATGCCGCGACGCGTGCCATTGGAATCGTCGCGGTGGTTGGGGTGATGTTCTTCTTGACAGCCGCGATGAGCATTCTGGAGATGCTGTGAACGCGGCAATGCCGCCCAATTCCCAACCTTCACCCCGATTCCGTCGTATGTCCTGACGTGGGACAGCCGATAAGACTGGGGCGCGATGGTGGGCCGGGCGGGAAGCTCGGGGATGGCGGTTCGTTGGTTCGGCGCGCGGGAGGACTTTCCATGCCCGGGACACCGAGTACTGATCTCTCGCCTGAGCTGCTCGGGCACATGCTGGCGATCAAGGCCAAGGCCCAGGAATATGGCCTCGACTTCTTCGAGGTCATCTTCGAGGTCCTGCCGTTTGACATGATGAACCAGATCGCAGCCTACGGCGGGTTCCCCGTCCGCTTCCCGCATTGGCGCTTCGGCATGGAGTATGAAAAGCTCTCCAAGCGCGACGCGTATGGGCTCGGCCGCATCTACGAGATGGTCATCAACACCGACCCGGTGTACGCGTACCTGCAAGAGTCCAACGGCGTCACCGATCAGAAGCTCGTGATGTCGCACGTCTACGGGCACGCGGACTTCTTCAAGAACAACGCTTGGTTCAGCAAGACCAATCGCAAGATGCTCGACGAGATGGCGAACCACTCGACGCGCGTGCGGCGGTATATCGATCAGCACGGCGCTGACGTGGTGGAGCGATTCATCGATGCGTGCCTGAGCTTGGAAAGTCTGATCGACACGCACTCGCAGTTTGTGCGTCGAGATGGGCCGGCCGGTGGTGCGGGGAGCGGGGGCGGCCGGAACGAGTACGCGCCGGAGCGATTCCCGGCGAAGGACTACATGGAGCCGTACATCAATCCGGCGGAGGTTTTGCGGCGGCAGAAAGCCGCGTATGTGGAGGAGGCGCGGCTGGCGCGCGGGCGTCTGCCCGAGCGCCCTGATCGTGACGTCTTGGCGTTCCTGATCCATCACGCGCCGCTGGAAGAATGGCAGCGCGACGTGCTGAGCATCGTGCGTGAGGAGGCGTATTACTTCGTGCCGCAGGCGATGACCAAGATCATGAACGAGGGTTGGGCAAGCTACTGGCACAGCAAGCTCATGACGCACCACTTCTGTGATGCGAGCGAAATCATCCACTATTGCGATCAGCACTCCGGCGTGATCCACATGCCCGAGGGCGGCTTCAACCCGTACAAGATCGGCATCGAGCTGTGGAAGGACATCGAGCGGCGCTGGGACACCGGGCAGCACGGCCCGACCTGGGAGCGACTCGACGGCGTCGGCGATCGGGCCCGCTTCGATGACTCCAGCGGGCAGGGACGCGAGAAGATCTTCCAGGTCCGGCGTGTGTACAACGACGTGATGTTTGTTGACGAGTTTCTCACCGAGGAGTTCGTCGAGAAGCACCGGATGTACCAGACCAAGAAGGACGAGCAGACCGGCGAGGCCCGCATTGCGAGCCACGAGTACAAGAAGGTGAAGCAGACGCTGCTGCACTACCTGACCAACCGCGGCGAGCCATTCATCTACGTCGTTGACGGCAACTACCTCAACCGCGGCGAGCTGTACCTGGCTCACCAGTTCAGCGGGCTGGAGATCGAGGCCGCGCGTGCGGGCGAGGTGCTCAAAGCCCTGCGGATGCTGTGGGGGCGGCCGGTGCATCTGCAGATGCGCGTGCGCGATGAGATGTGCGTGCTGACGTGTGAGTCGCTGGATGGTGACATCAAGAGCGACCGCATCGCGGAGGACACGCCGAAGCCGGCGCATGTGGTGGTGTGATGCGAAAGGGCCGCGGTTCCAGGGCCGAGGGGTGAGTGAAGGCGACCCGTGACTTCGCGAAGCCTCAGTCACTGCGCCGCAGACGGCCGCAGTGTGTGGCGCTCATCGCTCAGTGCGATGAGTGCGCGGAACGCAGTATCTCTGTCACCCGCTCGACCAGCGCCGCGGTGTCGAGCGTGCTTGCGTCAAGTGTTGTCGCGTTCTTGGTGGCGCTAAGGCGCTTCATCCAGGTGCGTTGGTTCTTGGCGAAGCGGCGGGTCTCGATCTTGATGCGCTCGGTGGCGTCATCGAGCGTGACCTTGCGCGGGTTGTCGATGTGTTCGAGCAGTTGTTTGTAGCCGAGCGCTTCGCGGGCTTGGCGGTTGAGCGGGCCGTGCGCGATGAGCGTGCGGACCTCGTCGAGCAAACCAGCGGCCATCATCGCGCGGACGCGCGCGTTGATGCGCGGGTTGAGTTGCTCGACGGGCCAGGAGAGAATGAACAGGCGCGCGTCGGCGCGGGGCGGCGTATCTGACCACTGACTTTGCAGCGTCGAGATCGGCGTACCGGTGAGTGTGAAGACCTCGATCGCGCGGATCACGCGGCGGGTGTCTTGCGGGTGCAATCGAGCCGCGGCGTCGGGGTCGATTTTCTGCAGTTGCGCGTGGAGGGTTTCGGGCGTGAGCGCGTTCAGTTCGGCGCGGAGGGCGGGGTTGGCGGGCGGGCCTTCGAATACGCCGTGGAGGAGGGATTGGATGTAGAGCGAGGTGCCGCCGACGACGATCGGTAGGACATTGCGCGATCGCAACTCGTCAATCTTGGCGTTGGCCAGCGCAAGCCACTGTTCGAGCGTGAAGGGGTCGGGGGCGTGCGGGTCGGCGATGTCGATAAGGTGGTGCGGCACGCGGGCGCGCTCGCTTGGCGAAGGCTTGGCGGTGCCGATGTCCATGGCACGATAGACCTGGAAGGCGTCGGCGGTGATGAGCTCGCTGGCGATACCACGCCGTGTGAAGGCTTCGTGGAGCGCCAGGGCAAGGGCGGATTTGCCGCTGGCGGTGGGGCCGTAGAGAATGGGAAAGGGCGTGGGCATGGGGCTGGCGACGGCGGACCGGATACTGTTCGGGTGAATCCGCGAGGAAATGGCGATCCGGGTGAACCCAAACGACGAAGTGATGGTTGAATACGTGGGCCTCAGGCGGGTTCACGGGTGAACTGCGGAACGTGCGCGCCGCGTGCGGTGTCTGAGCAACTGGACGGGCGCGTCGGATCGGGCGGGGGCAGGCCGGGTAGGGGTTCAGGGCGGGTCGGTGGTTCGATTTACGGAGCGATGACGATGAACCAGGTGCGATCGGTGGTGCGTCAGGCGGGCATGCGGGTGTTTGCGAGCAACGTGCTCACGGGCATCGTCGTGCTCACGACGGTAGCGATCATCGTGATCGGTGTGCTGCGCGTGCTTGAGCAGGCGGCGGTGCTGAATGTGAACTGGTCGATGGCGGCGTACGCGGCGCTCGGCGGCGTGTTGCTGGTGTCGGTGGTCGGCGCGCTGGTGCGCTGGCCCGCCGCGGCGGCGCTGGCGCGGCGTGTGGATGAGGGCGCGGGACTGAAGGAAACGCTGAGCACGGCGCTGCATGTCGCCGGGCAGAATGACGCGTGGTCGGGCGCGATCCGCGACGACGCGGCCCGAGCGGCCGGCGCGGTGCGCGTGGCCCAGGCGGTGCCGGTGCGGGCGCCGCGGATGTGGTACGCGCCGATGGTCGCGGCGTTGTCAGTCTTTGTGCTGTGGATGACGATCCCGAAGTTTGATCTCTTGGGCAAGCGGGCCGAGGCGGAGCTTGCGGAGGCGACGGAGAAGGAGCGCACGAAGGCGGAGCAGGAAGCCAAGACAGCCCAGGCGAAGGTTGAAGAGCTGATCGCCAAGGTTGAGGGCGTGAAGAAGGGTGAGGGGGACGAGGCGAGCAAGACCGAGCCGCAGAATCGCGAGCTGAAGACGCCGGAAGAGATCCGGCGGGCCGCGATTCGTTCGTTGTCGGACATGAAGCAGAAGCTTGAGGCGGCCAAGGGCGGCGAGAAGCTGCAGGCGGCCCAGTTGATGCTGGAGAAGCTGAAGCAGTTGCGCACGCCGGGGAGCGGGCCGCTGACGGATATGGCCAGTGCCTTGGCCAAGGGCGATATCTCGGCGGCGAAGTCCGAGCTGCAGAAGATGGCGCAGGACATGGGCGCCGGCAAGATGGACGATGCGAGCAAGGCAAAGCTTGAGGAGCAACTCAACAAGCTCGCGGCCCAGATGGAGAAGGTGGCCAAGGACAAGGAGAAGCTCGAGCAGGCGCTGCAGAAGGCGGGCCTGGACAAGGCCTTGGCGAGCGACCCGCAGAAGATGGCCGAGGCGATGAAGTCCGGCGAGGGCGTGAGCGCCGAGCAGAAGGAATCACTGGAGAACGCGGCCCAGGCGCAGCAGCAGGCCAGCGAGGCGCTGGCGAATCTCTCGCAGGCCATGCAGCAGATGGCCCAGCAGTGCCAGAACCCCAGCAGCGGCGGGCAGCAGGGTCAGAACGGCGAGAAGGGCGGCGCGAGCCAGGAGATGGCCCAGGCGATGGAGAGCGTCGCCAACGCGATGAGCCAGATGGAGATGGCGCAATCAGACCTGAACAACGCACAGGCGGCGCTCAACGAGGCCCAGAAGCAGCTTCAGGCGATGAGCGAGGGGATGGGGCAGTGCGACAGCCCGGGCATGGGCGCATGCGACAAGGGCGGGCTCACGGGCGATGGCGGCTTCGGCGAGAAGAACCAGCCGGGCGATGGCAACGGCGACGGCTTCGGGCGCGGCGGCGGCGGCGTGAGCCAGGGTGGCGGCGGCATGGGCGAGCAAGCCGCGGCTGAGCGGTGGGAGAAAATCAAGGCCAAGACGCCGGACAGCGGCGGGCCCACGATCGGCACGATGCTCGTGCAAGGCGAGCAGGTGAAGGGCGAGAGCCGCCAGGCCTTCGCCAGTGTCGCGACCGCGGCTGAGCAAGAGGCCACCGAGGCGCTTGAGAACAACGTCATCGAGCGGCAGTATCACGACCTGGTGAAACACTACTTCGGCGAGCTGGCCAAGAAGAGCGACGCCAGCGGCAAGAAGCCCGACGCGAAGGACGGCAAGCTGGCCCCGGAGCCAACGAAGAAGCCGTGACGCTGGGAAGGGCCGAGGTTTGAGGGCCGAGGGCTGAGGGAGGGGCAGTGTTGAGTGCTGAGCGGGAACGCAGTGCTTGCTGCTCGTTGACGGCTGGAGGCTGAAGACTGATGGCTGACCGGTACTCCCGTCGTGATGTGCTCGTGCTGGGCGCGGCTGGTGCGTGCGGCGGGCTGCTTGCGCTTGCGGGTTGCTCGCGCGGCGGCGCGAGCATTTCGACGAACCGTGTCGTGGTGTACTCGTCGATCGATCGCGATTTCATCGCGCCGGTGCTTGATGCGTTCAATCGCGCGATGGCAACGACGGCGGGCGCGAGCGGTGCGGGCGGCGGGGGCGATGGGCCGCTGATCGCTGAACTGGTCGGTGATACCGAAGCGACGAAGACGACCGGGCTGGCGCAGCGCGTCTTGAGCGAGCGGGAGCGCCCGCGTGCGGATCTGTGGTTGAGCAGCGAGGCGGTGGGCACGGCGTGGCTGGCGAAGGAGAATCTGCTGGCGGTCTGGCCGCGGGCGGATGATCGCGCGGCGAGCGTGGAGGGCGCAGCGCTTGCGAGCGCGCTGGCGGCGTGGCCGAGGGAGCACCGGACGGATTCATGGGTGGGCATGGCGCTGCGCCCGCGCGTGATCGTGTACAACACGAAGCTGGTGACATCAGATCGGCTGCCGAAGTCGATTGAGGAGCTGTGCCGCGAGGACCTGCGAGGGCGCGTGGTGATTGCGCGGGCGCGGTTTGGTACGACGCGCGGGCATGTGGCGCTGTTGCACGCGCGGCTTGGTGATGAGGGCTTGCTGGCGCTGGCGACGAAGCTGAAGGCCGCGGGCGTGCGCGAGGTGGATGGGAACGGGAGCGTGGTGCGTGCGGTGGCGCGGGGCGAGGCGCACGCGGGCCTGACGGACTGTGATGATGTGTTCGCCGGTCAGCGCGAGGGCTGGCCGGTGGACCTGGTGGCCGACGCGAAGGCGGAGGATCTGCCGTGGTCGCCGACGACGATGGCGATCGTTCGCAACGGGCCGAATCCGCGTGGGGCCCAGCGGCTCGCGGCGTGGTTGCTCGACGGGCACCTGGAGCGGGCGCTTGCGGGTGGTGACTGGCGCGCCGTGCCGGTGAGCCCGGCGCTGCGGGCGGAGATGAAGATCTCGGGCGAGGCCCGCGCTGAGGCGTGGGGCGCGTTGGATGTCGAGCGCGCGCTGACGATCTGGGAGCGCGGGCTGCGGTGAACGCGGTTTCATCTGCGATGCGCTCCGCGTGGCAGGTGACCCGAGCGCGGCGAGTGTGCAATGATCCGCGAGCGGCCGCGGGGCTGTGGCGTCTCTCGGTGCGTGTGTGCCGGCGGGGCGTGCATAGTCTGCGGACCCGCCACGGAGTGGCGGGCCACCCAAAGGCGATCAGCCAGATCTTTCACCGGAGACGCGCGTGCTCGAACTCTTGACGACTGAGAACCTGATCGCGCTGCTGACGCTCACCGCGATGGAGGTGGTGCTGGGCATTGACAACCTGGTGTTCATCAGCATCATCACCGGCAAGCTGCCCCCGGAGCAGCGGCAGAAGGCAGCGCGGATCGGCATCGCTGGCGCGGTGATCACGCGAATCCTGCTGCTGTTCTCGATCGCGTTTCTGTTGAAGTACAACGACCCGGTGTTCACGATCCCGAACTGGGGCATCCTGCCCAAGGACATCTCGATGTCGCCGAAGGACATCGTGCTGCTGCTGGGCGGGCTGTTCCTGATCTGGAAGGCCACGCACGAGATGCACGAGAAGGTGAAGCACGGCCTGCACCCGCACGCCGTGGCAGCGCCGGGGATCGGCGGGCCAACCGCGGCAAAGACCGCGGGCAAGGCGTTCTCGAGCGTGATCGTGCAGATCATGCTGATCGACATCGTGTTCTCGATTGACTCGGTGATCACCGCGGTGGGAATGGTCAAGGCGGAGGCGTGGCCGGTGATGGTCGCGGCGGTGCTGATCTCGGCGGCGATCATGGTGCTCGCGGCCGGGCCGGTGATGCGGTTTGTCGAGAGCTTCCCGTCGATCAAGGTGCTCGCGCTGGCGTTCCTGCTGTTGATCGGCGTGATGATCGTCGCCGAGGCGTTCCACCACCAGATCCCGCGCGGGTACATCTACTTTGCGATGGCGTTCTCGCTGGGGGTCGATGTTGTGCAGATGATCGCAGAGCGGCGGGGCAAGGGTTCGGGCGCGACCGGGACTGGCGCAACGCCGGCGAGGCATTGAGCGGCGGAACATTGCCGGCGACCGCGGCACATTGCACATGGCCACAGAGCCACATGGCACATTCGAACCGGCGCCGGGTGTGGCGGTGGGCTGATCGTGCGCGCGAGTGGAGACGTGGCGTTTACTTCGCGCGGAGGCGTTGGAAGAACTCGCGCAGCAGCGTTGACGATTCGTCGGCGAGGACGCCGGTGGCGGGCGTGACGCGATGGTTGAGGCGGGGGTCTTCGGTGATGCGTTGGAGGCTGCCGCAGGCGCCGGCTTTGGGATCCAGCGCACCGAAGACGAGGCGGCCCAGGCGGGCGTTGACGATGGCACCGGCGCACATGGTGCAGGGCTCGAGCGTGACGACAAGGGTGCAGGCGTTGAGGCGCCAGTCGTTGACGGTGTGGGCCGCGGCTCGGATGGCGAGGATCTCGGCGTGGGCGATGGGGTCGTTGTCGGACTCGCGCCGGTTGAAGCCCTCGCCTACGACGCGCCCGGTGGCGGTCTCGTAGATCACGCAGCCGACGGGGACTTCGCCCAGGGCGCTCGCGGCGCGGGCGAGCTCGAGCGCGCGGCGCATCATCTGCTCGTCCACGGGCGTCGATGATGTGGGGGCTTCGAGCACGGGGGAGGTTATCACGCGAGCGCGGGGCGAAGGTGATTCTCGGACGACAGCACCGCGCCGGCGCGCGAGTTGAGCGAGCGGGGGGGCTGGCGCGGTCCGGTGGTGATGCGCGATGTGGGGGGTGAGGGGGGCGGGGTGGACTTGGAAGCGCGGAGGGCCGATCCAAGGTGGGAGTCGATGGCGATGTGCCGCGCTGATGGAGCGCGGGCGTGGCGTCGATGCTCAATGGTCGGACACCCGAAGATTGCGCAGGAAGAGGTGACCTTTGGACAAGGGAAGCGTCGTCGGCTCGCTCATGATGACCATTGTCTGTTTCGTCGTCTTCTGGAAGGCGACGCACGGCAACCTCATGGCCCTGTGGTCTGAGAAGGGCGCGATCATGGTCGTCGGCGGCACCATCGCGGTCATCCTCATGGCCATGCCGATGGAGAAGCTCAAGAACGTTCCCGGCTGGATCAAAACATTCCTGTTCAGCAAGGGCCAGACCCCCGGCGAGATCGTCAAGCAGATGAATGACCTGGCCGAGAAGGCCCGTCGCGAAGGCATCCTGTCGCTGGAGGCCGACGTCGCCAAGCTCAAGGACCCATTCCTCATGAGCGGGCTGAAAATGGCGATCGACGGCGTCGCGTCCGACTCGATCGAGTCCACCCTGCGACTGGAAGTCTTAGCGATGCAGGATCGCCACAAGGCCGGCAAGAAGTTCTTTGACCTCATCAAGGTCTACGGCCCGGGCATCGCGCTGACCGCGACGCTCATCGGACAGATCGGCATGTTCTCGGCGCTCGGCGGCGCCATCGAGGTCATGGGACAGATGCTCGCGGTCGCGGTCGTCGCGACCATGTACGGCACCGTCATGGCCAACTGCATCGCCGGGCCGATGGGCGATCGACTGGCCCTGCGCAGCGCCGACGAGTTGTTGACACGCGAAATGGTGATCCAGGGAATCCTGTCGATCCAGGCAGGTGACAACCCGCGTGTGACCACCGACCGCATGCTCGCTTTCGTGCCCAAGGTCCAGCGCAGCAAGCTGGGCATCGCGGCGTAATCAACGTACGTGCTTGGATGTGATCGATCTGGAGTGACCCATGGCTGAGCATGACGAACACGGCGCAGAAGGCGGCCATGATGAGCATGGCAAGGAAGGCCACGGCAAACACGGCGGGCACGGCGGCGGCCATGGCGGTCACGAGGAACACGAAGAGGGCGTGCCGGAATGGGTCGTGTCCTTCGCGGACAACGCGCTCTTGCAGATGGGTTTCTTCTGCATTCTGCTGGCTATGAACATGGGTCTGAAGGCCAAGGGGCCTGTGGACCCCAATGATCCTGAGGGTGGCCAGCCCGCAGCCGCGGCACAATCCAATGACCAGTGGCTCGACGCCGCGCTAGCGATCCGCGATGCGTTCAACAGCCCGGTGAACCTCGAGGGCACGAACCCCGAGGAGGCGACGCTGCGCAAGCGGGCCAAGGAGAAGCTCGGCATGACGCCGATGCCCGGCTCGCGCGGGCAGGGCGCCGGCGAGGAGGAGCAGTCCAACGCGCTGACGAACGCGCAGGTCGTCAGTGAGAACGAGACGGTGGTGTTTGACACAGGCTCCAGCGCGCTGTCGCGACGCGGACGCGAGGACATCGAAGCGTTCGCGCTGGCGGTGAAGGGTCAGCGGTTCATCATCGAGGTGCGCGGGCACGTGAGCCCGTGGGAGGCCGGCACCACGGCGTCGCCCGGCGGCAGCGGCGGCGGCGCTGAGGAGGCGGTGGATATCCGGCGCGGGCATCACCTGGCGTTTGATCGGGCGATGTCGGTAACCGAGGCGCTCGTCGCGGCGGGGATTGAGGCGTCGTTGATCCGGGTGAAGTCCAGCAGCGATGGCGAGCGTGCGAGCCAGACGGTGTACACCGATGCCCAGAAGCGAAACAATCAGCGGGTGGAGATCGTGAAAACGAACGAGCAAGCCCCGGCGGACCCGTACAGCCGCGATCCGAACGAGCGGGAGAAGTGAGATCGCCCGCGAGCGGCATTCGTGTACATGTGGATATCGTGTGATGCGTGCGCGTCGGGGACTGCCGTGCCAACGTGTGCATTGGCTCTGGGGATCCTGGCTCTCTGTATTCCCATTAGAGATAGATCTTTGGTGGTGGTTGTAAGAGCGCCCTGTCGTTTGTGGACATCGCAGGTGGTGGGGAGCGGATCGCCCGGAGATTGCGGGGCGAATTCTCGATATACACGCGTGTGGATGAGCGGGGCACGAGATGGCGGCGCGGGCTGGCGGTTGTGGTTGGCGGCCGTCGGTTGGTGAGCGGACCGCCATCGCAAGCTGTCGGTTGACTGGCGCAAGCGACAGTTGCTGCGCGGGTTGTCCGGTGGGAGCGCGGGCGCAAGTGACAGTTCAGGATGGCCGGGGCTTGTGGCGGGCGCGGTCTCTATGCTTGCGGAGCGTGGCGGCAGAGTGACTGTCGCGGCGCGGATGCACTCGGAAACCCAGGGAGGCCCCATGGCCAAGTCCACGAATGTCGCGCGTCGTCAGGCCAACTCCAACGGTGAGCACGCGGCGGCGCGGGGCAATGGCGCGCCGAGCAAGGGCGGCGCGGGACGTGGATTGTCGGTGGAGCGCGAGTTTGATCTGGCAAGGGAGATCTCGCCGCGACGCAAGACGACGGATGCGGGAAGTGTGGATGAGCTGGTGAGTGAGCAGCTTGCGCACTTCGGCATTGATCCGGCGACGGAGTTCGGGCGACATCTGGCGGGGCTGGCTGGGCATGTGTACTCGGGGCATGCGGACCTGCGGCAGATGTGGGGCGCGCTGCAGATGGAGCTGGCGGGGCTGGATCGCAAGGACCGCGCGGCGCGGTTCGCCGCCCAGAAGTTCCTGGCCTTCCAGATGGCCAAGATGCTCGACACGTTGATGCACGGCTGGCGTTCGACGTATCAGAGCGTGGTGAAGACGCAGGGGGCGCGACTGGCCCGCGGGCCGTATCCGGTGTTTGACAACCTGACGGCGCTCTTCAGCGCCAAGCCGGTGATTACCCGCACCGCGACGTACATTTACGCGTGCGCCGAATGGGTTGACGACGCGTTCCAGGGCAAGGAGCTGATGCTCGAGGTGTACAGCCGCCTGCTGAACCCGACGAACGTCAGCCTCGCGAACCACATCGTGGACATTGAGGCCGGCGAGCTGAGCGCCGAGTACTTCGCATGGAACTTCAACAGCGGCATGGCGGGCATCGACGCGATCCTGTCGCACCTGCTGGGCTATCGCGACATCGTGCTCTCGTCGCGCAACGTCTACGGCGGCACGTACCAGCTCATGCACGACTGGCTGGCCAAGCCCTCGAACCTGGATATCTCGGTCAACTTCTTCGACGGCTACGAGACCAAGGACTTCATCGATGCGCTGAAGCGCGTGGAGAGGGAAAACGCCGACCGCATCAAGGAAGGCCGCAAGGTCTATCTGTACTTGGAGAGCCCGTGCAATCCGCACGGGTACTGCCTGGACGTGCCGGCGATCTGTAAAGAGGCGCACAAACGCGGCATGACTGTGCTGTGCGACAGCACGGTGGGCACGCCGTTCTTGCACCGCCCGCTGCGCCGCAAGGACCCGCTGGAGCGCCCGGACTTTGTGATCCACTCGTACACGAAGGATCTGTCGGGCATGGGCGGCACGACGGCCGGCTGCGTGATCGGGCGCAACGAGCGCATGTTCATGGGCAAGCACGACAAGGTGATGGGGGTTGATGTTGATGGCAAGCCGCGTGAATGGCACGGGCACGAGACGTTGTTCTGGAACGTGTACTACATCAAGGGCGCGTTCCTGGACGCGGACAAGGCGTACGAGGTCATCAACGGCATGCACACGCTGGAAATGCGCGTGCTGCAGAAGACGATCAACACGCTGACGATGGCGGAAGTCTTGGGCTCGCACCCGTTGATCAACGTCAACTGCAACGCGGTGCCGGGGAACCCGAACGCGGGCGTGCGTGAGCGCGTGATGTACTTGGGCCTGCCGGCGCCGCTGTTTACGATCGACTTTGAGGGCAAGAAGAGCAAGGGTGGCAAGGGCGCGGGCGAGGCACCGTTTGACCGCACGACGTTCAAGCGGTTCTTTGACTGCCTTGACCCGGTGTTTGGCCATCAGGTGAGCCTCGGGCAGACGAACACCGTGGTGCTGTGCCCGGCGATCACGAGCCACAGCGAGATGAGCAACGACGCGTTGCGCGCGGCGGGGATCGAGCCGACGACGGTGCGCATCTCGATCGGCATCGAGGACCCGCGCACGCTGATCGCGCATCTGATCAAGGCCAGCGAGCTGGTGCTCGATGGCGCGAGCAAGGGCTTCAGCACGAAGTTTCCCAGCGCGGCGAAGATCGACGCGATCTATCGCAAGCACTACATGGAAGTACACCAGCGGTACATCGATGCGCAGCCGGGCATGAGCGATCTGATCCGATAACGCACTGGGCGCGAGATCGGGCGACGGCGCGCGGGCGGAGAAGGCGCTCGGGGCGCATCGGGAGAGCGGGCGGGCCGATGAATCATCGGGGCGATCTCACGGAGTGGTGACGCGATGCAGACGACAACGCCGAGGGCTGATCGCGCACCGGACTTTGGTTCATCGCGAGCTGCGCGGGTGGCGTGGTGGGTGTTTGTGCCGTGTTTGTTGATGATGGTGGCGTTGCAGCAGGGCGCGCTGGAGCTGCTCTCACCGGCGCCCGCGCCGGCGGTGCCGACGACGAATGCCAAGCGCGTGATCGCCGAGGATGGCACGGTCGCTCGCAAGAGCGAACTGGCACCGCCGGGCTTTGACGCGGACTCGCTGAACCTCAAGATGGCGCTGCGGTTTGCGACCGAGCCGGATCAGGCGATTCCGGCGATTGAGGGCTTCCGGGCCAGTGCGAAGAACGATCTTCAGCGGGCACGACTGGGCATGGCTGAGGCGATCGTCCACTCGGCGACGGCGACGGATCAGCAAGCGCGGGATCGGGCGATGAAGGCGTTGGATGACGCCGCGGAGGGCCCGATGGATCCGCGGACGGGCCAGAAGGACGAGGCCAAGGGGGTCAACGACGAGGATCTGCTGCGCGATATGGCGGTGGTGCGCCGCGTGTATGAGGCCGGCTCGGCGAAAGACGCGGGCGTGACGGACTTTGAGGCCCGGCTGCTCAAGGAGCGTCACGGCTTCATCGGCAAGCTCACGCTCTCGTTCAATGACCCGGCGGAGGCCGCGGCGCGGCGCGAGTTCCTCAGCGGCGGTGGGTTCGTCATCGCGTTCTCGCTGCTGTTCATCGCGGGGTTTGTCGGGCTTATCATCGCGGGCATCGCGCTGCTCGTGCTGATGCTCATCGTGAAGCCGGGGGCGATAATTCTGGCAAAGGAGTCACCGATCGCTCCGACGCCGGCGCGCGGCGGCAGCCTGCCGATCGAGATCGCGACCCTCTTCATCGCGTGCTTCCTGACGATGGCGCTGCTGTTGGGCGTGGCACGGTCGATTGCGCCCGATTCGCCGGTTGTCGGGCTCGCCGGCATCACCGTGCCTTGGGCGATCACGGCGTTGCTGCTCATCTATCCGATCATCCGCGGCGTTTCGTGGAGCGACTACCGGCGCACGCTCGGCCTCACCAGTGGTCGCGGCGTGATTCACGAAGCGGCCTGGGGCGTGCTCGGCTGGGTCGCGACGTTCCCGCTTCTGGTCTGCGCCCTGTTCGCCTCGGTCGTGCTCAAGGCGATCATTGAGTTGTTTTTCGGCGGCGGGGGCGAGCCGAACCTGCGCATTCCCGATGTTCTGGCCAACGCCGATGTGGTTTCGGTCCTGATGCTGTTTGCACTGATGACGCTGTGGGCGCCGATCACCGAAGAGCTGGTGTTCCGCGGCGGACTGTTTCGGCAACTTTCGCCCCGAATGGTACCGGTCTTGGCGATGCTGCTGAGCTCGGTGTGCTTCACGATCGTTCACCCGTACCCGGTCTATCTCATGCTGCCGGTGTTCACGCTGGGCACGCTGTTCGCGTACCTGCGGCACTGGCGCGGCTCGCTGATCGCGCCGATGGTCGCGCACGCGATGAACAACGCGCTGGCGGGCCTGCTGATCCTGCTGATCTTCCGCTTCTTCCTTGCGGACTGACCCGAACCGCGGGGTTACTCATGGCGTGCTCTCGGCGGCGCTGAACGTCAGCACATCACCGACTGCGTCCACCGCGATCGTGTGCCCGGCCGTGAACTCGCCGGCGAGCAGGCGCGTGGCCAGCGGGTTTTCCAGGCGCTGCTGGATGACGCGCTTGAGCGGGCGAGCGCCGAAGGCGGGGTCCCAACCCTCGGCGGCGATGACGTCCTTTGCGGCGTCGGTGAGCGTGAGCGACATGCCGCGGTCGGCGAGGCGCTGGCGCAGGCGCGCGAGCTGGATCTCAACGATGCGGGCGATGTGCTCGCGCTTGAGCTGATGGAAAACAACGACCTCGTCGATGCGGTTGAGCAGTTCTGGGCGCAGGAACGTCGAGCCGCCCATGGCTTGTTGCGCGCGGAGCATGGCGTCGCGAACTTTCGTCGGCAGGCCAGTGGCGCGGCCCATTTCCTCGATGGCGTGAGCTGCGGGGCCGCGGCGGAGCAGGTCGCGGACGCCGGCGTCGATCTCCCAGTCCTCGGCGCCGCTGGCGGCGAGCTCCTGGATCATCTGGCTGCCGAAGTTGCTGGTCATGACGATGATGGCGTTTTTGAAGTCGACGGTGCGGCCTTGGCCGTCGGTCAGGCGGCCGTCGTCGAGCACTTGCAGCAGGATGTTGAAGACGTCCGGATGGGCCTTCTCGATTTCATCAAGCAAGACCACGGCGTACGGCCGGCGACGCACGGCCTCGGTGAGCGCGCCGCCTTCTTCGTAACCGACGTAGCCGGGTGGCGCGCCGATCAGGCGGCTCACCGCGTGCTTCTCCATGTACTCGCTCATGTCGATGCGCACCACGGCGTCCTGCGTGTCAAACAGAAACTCCGCCAGCGCCTTGCAGGTTTCGGTTTTGCCGACACCGGTGGGGCCGAGGAACAGGAACGAGCCGACGGGCCGGTTCTGATCGCCCAGCCCGCTGCGTGCGCGGCGGACGGCGTTTGAGACCGCCTTGAGCGCTTCGTCCTGGCCGACGACGCGCGTGGTCAGTTGCTCTTCCATGCGCAGGAGCTTCTCGCGCTCGCCCTCGACGAGCCGCGCGACCGGGATGCCGGTCCACTGGCCGACGACCTCCGCGATCGCCTCGGCATCGACCTGCTCTTTCACCAGCGCGTTGCCGGTGCGCTGCCGCTCTTCGAGCGCGGCCTCGGCCTGCGTCAGTCGCTTCTCGAGCTCGCGGATGTCGGAGTACTGGATGCGCGCGGCGGTTTCGAGATCGCCGCGACGCTGGGCCTGTTCAAGCTCGGTGCGCTTGCGGTCGATCTGGTTCTTCACGGTCTTCACGGCGTCCAGATCCGCCTTCTCCGCCTCCCAGCGACTGGTCAGCGCACGGTTTTGCTCCTGGATATCCGCGAGTTCCTTCTCGATGCGCGACAGCTCGCGCGAGCCCGGGGCACTCTCGCTGCCTTCCATCTTCAGCGCCTCGCGCTCGATCTCAAGCTGCATGATGCGCCGGCGCAGCTCGTCGAGCTCCGTCGGCATGCTGTCGTTCTCGATGCGCAGCCGGCTGGCGGCTTCGTCCACGAGGTCGATCGCCTTGTCGGGCAGGAATCGCTCGGTGATGTAGCGGTTGCTCAGCGTCGCGGCGGCGAGGATGGCGGAATCGAGGATCTTTACGCCGTGGTGGGCCTCGTAGCGCGGCTTCAGCCCGCGCAGAATCGCGACGGTCTCTTCGACACTCGGCTGATCCACGAACACCGTCTGAAAGCGCCGCTCGAACGCCGGGTCTTTTTCGATGTGCTTGCGATACTCGTCGAGTGTGGTGGCGCCGATGCAGCGGAGCTCGCCGCGGGCGAGCGCGGGCTTCAGGAGGTTGCCGGCGCTGACAGCGCCCTCGGCGCCGCCGGCGCCGACGATGGTGTGGAGTTCGTCGATGAACAGGATGATCTGGCCCTTTGCGGCCTGGACTTCGCGGAGCACAGCTTTGAGGCGCTCTTCGAACTCGCCGCGGTATTTGGCGCCGGCGAGGAGTTGACCGACGTCCAGCGCGAGCAGGCGCTGATGGCGCATGGGCTCGGGGCAGTCGCCGTTGATGATGCGAAGGGCCAGGCCCTCGGCGATGGCGGTTTTGCCGACGCCGGGCTCGCCGATAAGCACGGGGTTGTTCTTGGTGCGACGGCTGAGCACCTGCATCACGCGCCGGATTTCCTCGTCGCGCCCGATCACCGGATCGATCTTGCCCTGCTGGGCTTTCTCGGTCAGGTCGATGGTGTACTTCTTGAGCGACTCGAACGAGCCCTCGGCGTTCTGGTCGGTGATGTTCGAGACGCCGCTGGCCTCGCGGGTCTGGCGGATGGCGCGCTCGACGGCACCGCGCTCGACACCGCTGAGGCTCAAGAGCTCCTTCACCGAGCCCTGCCCCGGCGTTTCGATGAGGCCCAGCAGCAGATGCTCGGTGCTCACATACGCGTCGCTGAGCTTCTTGCTCGCGGCCTCCGCGACGGTCATCACCGCCATCAGCGAGCGCGAGGGCAGGGCCGTGGAACCTTGAACCGTCGGCAGGCGCGAGAGCTCGCTCTGGATGAATGTTGCAGCCCGCGCGGCGTCGGCGCCGGCCTTGGCCAGCAGGCTCCAAGTTGGCCCGGACTTATCGGCGAGCATGGCGCCGAGCAGGTGCAACGGCGAAATCTCGGCATGCTGGCGCGTGCCCGCGTCGGCCTGCGCGTCGGCGAGCGCTTGCTGAGCGGTGGTGGTAAAGCGGTCTGGTCGCATGATGTGCCCTCCGGAGAGTGGAGGGGCAAGCGGCGCGCCAGTTCGCGGTGGGCTTCAAGGCCATCAACCACGGCGTGATCGCAGTTCCAACCGCCGTCGCGGCATCATGACGCCTCGGGCTGCCGTTGTGGCAGCCCGAGGCGATGAACTTGCGGATGACGTGGCGCTCATCGAGCCGCTGAGGTGGGTGCGGGTGCTAGCAGACGCAGGCTCGGCGACGGCGCGCCGCCGCGAGCGAGGCGAGGAACATCACGCTTGCGACGCCTGGCGTGGGGATGGTCTGGATGCGGATGGCGTAGCGGCGGCTGTCGTCGGTGGAGAACTGGAAGAAGGGTGACTCTGTATCGAGGGAACTTGAGGCGCCATAACGGATGGCGGTGGAGCCGACGACCGGCTCTGCGCTGGACTGTCGGACCCACAGGTCTTGATAAAGTGTCGCGGTGGTGCCGTTGGTGTTCGAGAAGAACCACGTGGTCCAGATGTTTGCCGAGGGCGCGGTGACGTTCGGGATCGCGAAGCTGACGAGTTGATCGGTGCCGCGGTCGATGGTGACGGGGACGGTTTGCTCGTAGAACGCGGTGCCGGGGACTTGGATGCTTCCGGCCGGGACAGATGTGTAGAGACGCATGGTCAAGAGGCCCGTAAAGCTCGCCATTGAGGAGCCTGAGCGGTGGCGCGTGAGAAGCTCGACGCTGGTGATGGTGAGCCCGGCGTTCGCGTCGAGCGTGGTGTCGTCGCCGTGAAGCGGCACGTTAGTAAACACCTGGGTTGGCGGCGCGGTGAAGCCGGTGATCGTGTCGTACGCCGGCACACCGAGCGCTGCGGACGTCGCGCAGGCGGCGACCATGAGGCTCACGCCCATCAACCGAAACGAAGGAACAAGATTCATGTGTACACTCCCTAGACCCAAGCGGCGCCGAACCCACGAGAGAGCGAAGGCTCATTTCGCGCAGCCGTGGAAAAGGTAACATGACATGCTGGCGAGTGGAAGAAAATTCGTGCGTTCGGGCGGGAGTTGTGTTTCGGAAAACGTCTGGTCCGAGTGACTGCTGACGTAGGGGGCTGTTTGGGGGGCTTGGCGGCGTGCCGCGATGTGGAGCGCGGCTTGCTCCATATCCTTCATGATGGAACAGGACTCTGGGCCGTTGAAGTTCCCGCCGCGGAAAGCGCCGCGTAGCGGCGAGGTGGAGTCGCGCTCGCTGCGTCGGCGGGAGATGGAGGATGACGCGGACATGCCGAACCCCGCGGACGTGCGTCGGCTGAACGACAACGTGACGCGCCGTTGTCCGAACTGCAAGAAAGAGATCTTTGACGACGCGGAGGTGTGTTATCACTGTGGGGACGCAGTGGTGACGGGCAGTTCGCGCGGGCAAAGCCCTTGGGTGGTGGTGGTGATCGCGTTGATCATCGTGGCGTTCCTGTTTTCGTACGTCTGGCGGTTCTTCTAGACCCTGCGTGCTATGTGCGGCCGCAGACGCCGATCCACACGATGCTCACGCCTACGCGAATGAGGGTGGGGGGGACGCGGGCGGGTTGTGCGCGAGCGCAGCGGCTGCTATCGTCGTCGTCCTTGAAGACCCTCTCCGGATCAACTCGAGCGGCGCGACGGATTGCACGAACACGAGGCGCGACGGCGCTGGTGCTGGCGTTGCTAGCTGGCGCGCCGCTGGGCCTTGCGCAGACGACGCCGGTGCCGGGGGCAGCGCCTCAGCCGGTGCCGGCGCCGGGTGAGAAGGACCCTTCAGGCGCGACGGTTCCCGCCGAGCGACCAAACGCGGAGCCCGCCCGTCCGGCGACGACTCCGGCCCCGCGCGGGCCCGCGGCGATCCCCGCTGGCGATGGCCCGGCGGTAACGAAGGTGTCACGGGCGCTGGCGGGGTACGAGAATCGGCTGATCCGGTCGGTGGAGCTGCGGGGCTTGCGGGCGGTGGCGGCGCAGCTCGTGCTGAATCAGGTGCGATCGGTGGAAGGCTCGCCGCTACGCGAGGCGGCGGTGCGGTCGGACGTCCAGCGGTTGAATCGCCTGGGACGGTTTAATCAGATCGAAGCCAGCGCGACGCTGTTTGACGACGGCACGGTGGGCCTGGTGTACGAGTTCATCGAGACGCCGATCGTGCGCGCCGCCCGAGCCGTGGGCAACCGCCAGATCAGCGACGAAGATCTCGCGGCGGAGATCGACCTGCTGGCCGGCACGCCGATCGACCGGTACCAGATTGATCGGCTGGTGCGCCGAATCAAGGACCTGTACCGCAAGCGCGGCTACTACCAGGCGGATGTCACGGTCGACGAGGCGGAGCTGAGCGAACGCGGCAACCTGATCTTCAACATCCGCGAGGGCGAACGCCTGAAGGTCACCGACATCCGCTTTGACGGTAACGCGACGTTCGACGCCGGGCTGCTGCGCCCGGTGATCAAGACCGAGACGTGGGGCATCTTCAACAGCGGCGCACTGGACGACTCGATCGTCGATCAGGACGTCGCGGCGATCATCCAGTTCTATAAAGACCGCGGGTATCTCGATGTCCGCGTCGATCGCGCGATCCGCCCTTCGCCCAACGGCCAGGAAGCGATCCTGACGTTCATCATCAGCGAGGGCCAGGTGTACACGCTGCGCAGCGTGCGTGTGGTGCTGGCCCAGCCGGGCACGCGTGACGTGCCCAGCGAGCTGAGCCCGCGGGTGTATTCGCGCGAGCAGGTCGCCGGGCTGATGGTGATCAAGGCGGGCGACGTGTACAGCCTTGATCGGATCCGGCGCAGCATCGAGGCGGTGCAGGACGCCTACGGCAAGCTCGGGTACGTGGACTCCACCGTGTCGCGCGAGGAAGTCCGCGATGTCAGCCGCCCGGAGGTGGACATCCTGCTGATCATCACTGAGGGCGAGCCCTCGCTGACCGGCCTAGTCACCGTTCGCGGCAACGAACTCACGCAGCAGAAGGTCGTCCGCCGGCAGGTGAAGCTTCTGCCGGACCGCCCGCTGGACACGACGTCGATCAAGCGGACGAAAGACCTGCTGGACGAGACGCAGCTCTTTGAGCAGCAGAGCGTCAAGCTCACGATCCAGCCGCCGGACCCGTTGAACCCCGAGCACCGCGACGTGCTGGTGGAGATCAAAGAGACGAACACGGGGCGGCTGGGCTTCGGGGCCGCGGTGAATACGGACCTGGGGTTGATCGGCACGATCGACTTCGTGCAGAAGAACTTTGACATCTCAGACACGCCTGACAGCATGGGCGAGCTGCTGACCGGGCGGGCGTTCCGCGGCGCGGGCCAGTCGTTCTCGATCTCGTTGCAGCCTGGCACGAACTACCAGAACTATTCGGTCGCGTTGGGCGAGCCGTATTTGTTCGAGAGCGATTACGCCGGGAGTACCTCGGCGGGTTTCCGGCGTTGGCGCTACGACGAGTATTCCGAGTCACGCATCAGCCTCTCGGGCACGGTCGGGCGACGCTTCGGCGAGCGCTGGGCCGGCGGCGTCTCGGCTCGTGTCGAAGAGGTCACGCTGGGCAACTTCCAGACCGGCGCGACGGAAGATCTCGTGCGCGTCGAAGGCTCCAACTTTCTGGCCGGCATCAGCGCCCGCATCTCGCGACAGGCGACCGACAGCAACATCCGCCCCACGCGCGGCACAAAGTTCGACGCGTCCATCGAGCGCGTTGGCGGCGATTTCAACTTCTGGAAAATGGGCGCGAACTTCGGCGCGTATTTGCCGCTGTACGAGGACTTCTTCGGGCGCACGACGGTGCTGACGTTCCGCTCGTCGGTGGGGCTGATCCCCGAACAGCAGGACGATGTGCCGTTGTTCGAGCGGTTCTACAGCGGCGGCACGAGCTTCCGCGGGTTCTCGTATCGCGGGGTCTCGCCGCGCGGCATCATCGCCGGCACGAACCCCGCGATCGTCGGCGCCGACCCGGTCGGCGGCACATGGTCGGTGTTCAACGGCCTGCAGGTCGAGCAGCCGGTTTTCCGCGATGTGATTTCGGTCGTCGGCTTCATCGACTCGGGCACGGTCAACGAGTCGCGCTTCAACGTGAGCCAGTATCGCGTGTCGGTCGGTGCCGGCATCCGGCTGTATCTGCCGATGCTCGGGCCCAACCCGCTGGCGTTTGACTTTGCGGTGCCCGTGCGACGCGAAGAACGCGATGAAAAGCGCGTGTTCAGCTTCACCCTTGATGTTCCGTTCTGACGGCGTTCTGTCGACGTTTCAGGGCGGTTTTGATTGCGATCACGCCGGGTTCGGGACGGAGGATGGTGACTTTGTGGTTTGTGCGTGCTAACAATCATCACCCACGTTTCGTCCGGACTGGCGGCGCGGGCCTTGATCTGAACAACGCGCCCCGCGAGGGGCGAAGGAGTTTGCCCATGAACAAGACGCTGAATCGCACGATGGTCGCTCTGGCGCTGCTGATGGGTGGGGCCGGGGTGCTGATGGTGGGCCAGGCGACGGCCCGCAACTCGAATGCGATGCTCGTGCCGCCCGCGCCGGTCATCGCGCTGGTGGACCTGCCCAAGGTGTTTGAGGCGCTGGATGAGCGCACCACTCGCGAAAAAGAACTGATGGACAACGCGACGCTCAAGCAGGCCGAGCTCACCGCCTTGGGCAAGGAGCTTGAGGACGAGAGCATGAAGGCCAAGGTGATGGGCCGCGGAAATCAGCAGCAGGCCGCGGTGCTGAAGCTCCTGGAGAAGCAGGCGGTGGCCAACGCCAAGCGCAGCGCGTACGACGCGATGCTGGACCAGCAGCGCGCGGAGATCTTCAAGGCGCTGTACGCCAAGGTGGCCGACGCCTCGAAGAAGATCGCGGAGATGCAGGGCTTCACGCTCGTGCTCGCGGACGATCAGGGGATCACGATTCCCGACGGCGCTTCGACCGACGCGGTTCGCGGCGTGCTGGGCGGGCGACGGGTGCTGTACGCCGCGAAGGCGCACGACATCACGCAGGACATCATCAACCAGCTCAACATCGAGTTCAAGAACAACCCTAAGCCGTGAGCGGCATGGGCACGCTGACCTTCACACCTCCCGGGAGATCGGCGTTCGAGGCCCTCTCCGCCGCACGCTTCTTTCCTTACGCGCTCCGCTTTCCCGGCCAGGCCCTATCTTCGTGATAACGACAGGTGATATCGCGCGAATGCTCGACGCCCAGCTCGATGGGCGCGATGACCTGCGCATTGAGCGGGTCGATTCGTTTGACAGCGCCGATGTCCACGCGATCACGTTCATTCGTTCGGAGAAGTTCGGGAGCCGGTGGAGCGCCTGCGGCGCCGCGGCCGCGCTGATCGCGCAGGGCGTCAAGATCGATGGGCACGACCCGGCGACGCGAGCGATCATTTCGGTCGCGGACCCGGATGTCGCGCTGACCAAGGTGCTCAGCGTACTGGTGCCGGAGGATGCGCCGCTCAAGCCGGGAGTCCATCCAACTGCGGTGATCGATCCGAGCGCGAGCATCGGGCGCGACGTGTACATCGGCCCGTTCTGTGTGATCGCGCCGGGCGTGAAGATCGGCGATGGCAGCGTGCTGCTTTCGCACGTGAATCTCGCGGCAGATGTGCGCATCGGGCGGCAGACGACGCTGCACCCGAACGTCACGGTGTACTCGCGCTGCGTGATCGGTGATCAGGTGACACTGCACGCGAACGTGGTGATCGGTGCCGACGGCTTTGGCTATCGGCCTGATCCGAGTGTGGGCGGGCTGGTGAAGCTGCCGCACAGGGGCATCGTGGAGATCCACGATCGCGTGGAGATCGGCGCGGGCTCGTGTGTTGATCGCGCGCGGTTCGGCGCGACGGTGATCGGCGCGGGGACGAAGATCGACAATCTTGTGCAGATTGGGCACAACTGTCGCGTGGGGCGCTCGTGCGTGATCTGTGGGTGTACAGGCATCGCCGGCAGCGTGACGATCGGCGACGGCGTGCAGATCGGCGGCAACTGCGGCCTGGGTGACAACCTCATCATCGGCAACGGTGTGAAGATCGCGGGCAACGCGGCGCTCATGCACGACATTCCCGATGGCGCGACGTACGCCGGGTACCCGGCGATGCCGGCGCGAGACTACATGCGCATCCTGGGTGCGATGAAGAAAGCCGCGGGCCTGCGGTAGTTTCCAGGTGGGCGGCGTGTGTTCCGAATGATTCCTTCGCGCGGTCATTTCCTTGTCAATCTCGCTGACATGTCGAACGCTGACGGCGCCTGTGCATATTGGCGGGCGCGGGCTGTTCAGCGGGGTGCCGGTGCGAATGACGGTGTCGCCGCGAGAGACTGACGGCATCGTGTTCCGTCGTGTGACTGGCGATGCCAACGGGGCGCAGGCGGTCGAAGCGCCCGCGCTGACCACGCACACGAGGCCCATCCCCGGCCAGCACTACACGAGCCTGCTCGACCAACCCGCGGATCAACCGGCCGACGCGACGCGTGCGCCGGTCGTCGTCGCGATGACGATCGAGCACGTCGTCGCCGCGCTCGCGGGCCTGGGTATCACGCACGCGACGGTCGAGATCGATCGCGTCGAGGTGCCGATGATGGACGGCTCATCGCGACCGCTGGTGGAGGCGATCCTTGGCGCGGGCATGCGCGAGTTGCCCGAGCTCGAGCGCGATCCCTTGGTGATTCGCGACGCGATCCGCATCGGCGACGCGGACGCGTGGATCGAGGCGGCGCCGGCCGACGCCCCGGCGGAACTCCTGCCGTTGATGGACGTTGAATACCGTCTCGACTATGGCCCGGGCTCGCCGATCCAGCCTTGGACCGAGCGATTCATCCAGTACCACCAGACCGAGCCGCAACGCGACGTCGCTCGCGGCTCGATCGAGTACTTCGCCACCCAGATTGCCCCGGCGCGAACCTTCAACACGCTTGCACAGGCCGAGGCGCTCCGGCATGCCGGCATGTTCCTGCACCTGACGTACGAGGACGTTCTGGTCATCGGACCCGACGGCCCAGTCGGCACGCGTGAGCGGCTTGAGGGCGAGGCCGCGCGGCACAAACTGCTGGACATGATCGGCGACCTGGCGCTCGTGGGTCGCCCGATCGTCGGGCAGATTCGTGGCTATCGCTCGGGGCACGCCCTGAACCACATGCTGGCGGCGGCGTTACTTGCGGCGGATCGCCGCTAGGGCGACGTTTGGTTTGCGGCGTCGCGATCGGTGTGAACCTGGGTTGTGATCATCCAGCGCGCGGCGTCAGCCGAAACTTCACTGTGCAACCCCGCGCCGCGTCGCGGGGTACACCATCACGCGGCTTGATTCCGAGCCGGCGATGGACAGTTCCGGGGCGTGGGCGGGTTGGAGGCGTCTGCTTGTGATTTCTCGAGCCAACAGCGAGAACGTTTCGGCGCTGCGTCAGCGGGCGCGGGTGGGTGTGCGCGCGTTCACGCTCATCGAGCTGCTCGTCGTGATCGCGATCATCGCGGTGCTCATCGGATTGCTTGTGCCGGCGATGGCGGGCGTGCGGTCGTATGTTCGAAGCGTCAAGTGCGCTGCGAACCTGCGGTCCTTTGGCCAGTCGTTCCAGATGTACATGAACAACAACAAGGATCTGCTGCCGAATGTGCGGCCGTTCTACGACCCCGCGATCTCGTCAACGACCGACCCCGCGCTCCTGGACATCCTCGCGTCGTACATGGATGTGAAGCCGCCGCAGAAAGAGAATCCGGACGATCCGGACAGCAAATACATCCCGGTGGACCCGTTCTTCTGCCCCAGCGATCGCAAGCCGGAGGACGAGGCGGGGTTGAGCTTGGGCATCTCGTACGAGTACTGGCCCGGCATGATGATGGTGTTTGCGGAGGGGCCGCTGCTGGGGGACAAGTCCAAGGCCCAGCGGATGGTGAGCACGTACTGGTCACAGGGGACGAATATCCCGGTGTTGAGCGACGCGAAGGTGTGGCACAAGCTGGGTGGGAACAAGGGGCAGAACGGGCTGTACTACGGCGATTGGCACGTAGGCGAGGTGGACATCACGCCGCGCGACCAGGTGGAGAACAGCGTGCCGACAATCCCGGTGGTGCCGCCGCCGCCGCCCGCGCCGCCGTCGGGCCCTTGAACGATTGGACTTCACGCGTCGCGGCTCGATGTCGCGATTGCGTTGTTTTCGTGTGGACTTCAGCCGACACCACCAGAGCCAAACCATGAGCAGCTTCACCTTCAAAATGCAGTCACGCCGTAGCGGCCTTGGCCGGCTGCGTGAGTTCCTCGCGGGCGTGGGTGAGCGGTTTGATACGCCGCGGACGCGCGTGGCCGGCGGGGTGGTGATCGCAGCGTTGCTGTTTGGCGGCGGCGCGTGGTACTACGTCGCGACGCGCCCGGTCGCGGTGCCGCAGGTGCTGGTGGATGACCTCGAAGACTCGCTGAACTTCATGCTGTTGAGCGACGAGTTCAACAAGTTGCCGCTGAGCCAGCGGCGCGACCTGCTGCGCGATCTGGTGGCGCGGATGAAAGGGATGGACTCGGGCGACTCGGCGCTCATGGCGTCATTCGCGGCGGGCATCATGGGCCCCGCGCGGGCCCAGCTTCAGAAGAACGCCGAGAAGCTGATGGTGGACCAGTGGGATGAGTTCGCGTCGCAGTACACCAGCGTACCCAAGGACAAGCGCGGCGAGTTCCTCGACAAGTCGCTGATCGAGATGTCGAAGATGATGGAGGACATCGGCGGGTTCACGCTCCCGGTCAAGCCCGAGGATCGCCCGGCGATGGCCAAGAAGGACGCGAAGCGCAACCAGGAGCGCAACGCCGGGCGCGTCAGCAAGATGAATGACGACATGGCGATGGGAGCGGCGGGCGCGGTGGTCCGCGGCAGCGAGCTGGCTTCGCCCAAGCAGAAGGCGCGAATGTCGCTGCTGATGCGCGATATGACGCGCCACCTGCGCAACGAGGACGTGGACTCCGGCAAGCCAATCGAACCCCCCGCACCTCCTGCAGAAGAGCTGCCGAAAGACCCGGAGAAGGATCCGAATGCGGATCCCAATGCAGACCCGAATGCCGATCCGAACGCACCGGCAGCGCCGGGTGTAGCACCCACGCCGCCGGCAACTCCGCCGTCGCCCGCCCCGGCGACCCCGCCTTCGGGCCCGCGATGAGCATGGCGCGGGCTTGTCGGGCACTCCGACGTGAGCTGGGACGTATTGAATAGCGTGGTGGAAACGACTCGAGAACAACGACTTGATCGCTTGCTGAAGAAGGCGCGGTCGCTTCCGGGCGTCCCCGGCGTGTACCTGATGAAGGACGCGCAGGGGACGGTGGTCTACGTCGGCAAGGCGCGCACGCTGCCGGATCGCGTCTCCAGCTACTTCGTGCCCTCGGCGGAGCTTGGCTACAAGAAGCAGCCGCTGCTGGACGTCGTCGATGACTTTGACGTCATCGAGTGCGAGGGCGAGTGGGAGGCGCTGCTCACCGAGAGCCGGCTGATCAAAGATCTCCGCCCGCCGCCAAAGTTCAACGCACGGCTCAAAGACGGCAAGAGTTTCCCGTACCTCGTCATCACGCAGAACGAGGACTACCCGCGTGTGTTCGTGACGCGCAACCCCAGTGGCGCCGGCGACGAGGCGCTCACGCGCCTGCTGAGATCAGCGAAGGTCTTCGGGCCGTTTACGAACGTCGGAGCGTTGCGCGAGGCGGTGCAGTTGCTGCAGCGGGCGTTCAAGTTCCGCACGTGCTCGATTGACATTGTCGCGGGCGATCCGAGAAACAAGTTCTTCCGGCCGTGCTTGCTCGCGGCGATCAACCAATGCACCGCGCCGTGCGCCGAGCGGATCGGCGTGGAGGCGTACGGCGCGGACGTGCAGCGGTTCTCGCGGTTTGTGTCCAGCAAGCGGTCGTCGATGCTGCGCGAGCTGCGAGCGGAGATGGAGGCTGCCAGCGGGTTGATGCAGTACGAGAAAGCCGCGGCCTTGCGCGATCAGATTCGCTCGATCGAGAAGCTCGACGAGCGTGCGGCGGTGAGCGAAGGTTGGCAGCCCGAGACTGAGATCGCGGCGCTGGACCCGGCCAAGGGATGTGCCGCGCTTCAGAAGATCCTGGAGCTTGATCGGCCGGTGCGTGCGATCGAGGGGATTGATATTGCGCACTTGCAGGGCGGGCAGACGGTGGGGAGCAAGGTGTGCTTCGTGGACGGGCGGCCGTTCAAGGAGGAGTACCGGCGGTACAAGATCAGGTCGGTGGCGAACGACGACTACGCCGCGATTCGGGAGGTGGTATCACGCCGGTATCGTGAGGCGGGCGCGGGGCACGAGCTGTTTCCCGATGTGATCATGATCGACGGCGGGCTGGGCCAGCTCCACGCCGCGGAGGAAGCGCTGGCGCAACTGGTGATCCAGCCACCGATGGTGATCAGCCTCGCGAAAAAAGAGGAGCTGATCTACGTGCGGGCGCGGAGCGAGCCGATCCGACTGGCCCGCACGAACGCGGCATTGCGACTGGTGCAAGGCGTCCGCGACGAGGCTCACCGCTTCGCGCAGGCGTATCACCATTTGCTGCGGAAGAAGGATTTGTTGGAGTAGTTGTCAGCGGTCAGTTATCAGCAGAGGCGGGAAGCAAATTGCTCAAAGCGGCAAAGCAGCAAAGCGCAAATTGAAGCCATGCGCAGCGAGCGGCTCGCCGCGTAGTTTTTCATTTGCTGTTTTGAGAATTTGAGACTTGGCGTCCTACCGCTGCGGCTGCATCTGCTGGCGGTTGCCCGGGTCCATCTGGACCAGCGGCTTTTCCGGCAGTGGCGTCGCGACCTTCTTCAGCACGGCGCTCATGGCCTCGGGCTCGAGGGTTGCCAGAACTGCGGCGACCGCTTCAGCGCGAGCGTCGTCGTCTTTCGCGGCGGTGATCGCCGGCTCGAGCGTGCTGGCCTTGCTGAGATCCCCGGCTTGCGCGCGGAGCGTCGGCCACTGCTTGGCGACATCAACGAGCATGCGCCCGAACTCGCGATTGAACTCCATGCACGAGCGCGGCACGTTGGCGCGGGCGTAAGCGATCATCGAGAGCGTGGGATCGTTCTTGCCGCGAACCTGCTCGTTGACTTCGTCGGTGATGGCCTTGACGTACGCCGTGCCACCTTCGACGATGGCCTTCTGCTCCTGCGGCGTGATGCCGCCGCCCTCGGCCATGAACTGCGAGTACGACTTGCTCATGATCACGAGTTTGTTCATGAGCGTGCGCGACTGCACAAGGCGCGCGGGCTCGGTGATCGTGTTGATGTTGCGCACGGTGTCGCGGAGCTTCAGCGCGTCGACGGGGTTCTCAACGATCAGCGCGTCCTGACGGGCCCGACGCTCCATGGTCAGCAGCATGCGCCGCTCGATCGTGGACGGGTCAAGCTCGAGCATCGACAGCGCGGCCTCTTCGGTTGGCACCTGAAGTCGGATGACCTTGTTCTGCGCGTCGCGCTTGATCAGGTCCGGAGCCTTGATCGCCGGCGCGGCGGGCGCGGGTGCCGGCGCGGGCTGCTGCGGCGCGGCCC
>VYLL01000089.1_pt1 | contig 35701 bp, 23 predicted proteins | sample 5114301 | NCBI WGS metagenome assembly VYLL01 (sample SAMN12291809, study PRJNA351875) | freshwater metagenome | isolation source: freshwater lake | place: USA: Michigan, MSU2 Lake | collected 2011-08-16 | reverse complement strand
CGCGGGGCGAGACTTTGACAACGCGTTGTTCGGGTTCGTCGGGCCGTGCGGCGGCGTGACACTGTCGTCAAACTCGTACGCCGGGGCCGCGGCCTGCCGGTACGTCGCCACCACGCGCCACTGCTCGTCGTGGATGAAGAACTCGACCGATTCGTCCTCGAAAAACCCGTCGCCATTGTCGTCGTACATCGCCGAGCTGCGCCGGCCGAGGGCGTCATAGGTGTACCTGGCGAAGGGCTTCAGACGAACGGCAGGGTCGGCGTCAGGCGCGGGACGCTGGGCGACTGGAATCCCCCAGTGCGGCAGCGACAGGTCACGATCCACCTGCACCAGCCGCTTCAGCGCGTCGTAGCGGTAGCTGAATCGCTCGCCGTCGTTGAGTAGCAGGCCGCCGTGGGAGTACTTCGGCTTGATGGTGAAGCCGGTGTCAGGCTCGTTGGGCGGCGGATCACCTCGGAAGCCCTGCGCCTCGAACATCCGATTGTCACCGCCGCGCTGGATGACCGTGTTGTCGCCCGGCGCGGCGCCGGCGTCGAGCTGCTCTGTGCTGTACCACGCCTGGCCCTTGGGCCCAATCCCCGACCCGGTACGCGGCCCGCCGAACTCAAGCACGCGGCTGCCGCCGCTCCCCTCCGGCGGGAGATTGTTACCAAACTCGCGGCCACGGTATCGCGCGTAGTTGCTCCAGTTCCCGCGATCGGAGATGTTGAATCGCTCGGTCTCGCGGGTGACGAACGTGGGAGGTGGCCCCTGCAAGCTCGATGCGAACTCAAGCTCGGTCGAAGCCCAGAGCGGCTCTTCAGAATCAGTTAACACGGACCCGGTGGAAGCGGCAGCCGAAGCTGATCCGACGCTGCCGCAGAGCCAGTAAATGGTCTCTTCCTTCGGTTCCGGGCAGCCGGGCCTCCGAACCATGGTCTCTTGCGGATAGCTCGCCAAGCTGATGATTTTGGGCGAGCCGGTGAAGGGGTCACGCGCCCACTCTTCATGGAACAGCGGCGACGGCGCACCGGAAGGCGTGAGCGGACTTACTTCAGCGTCCCGGCGCGTCCACCACTCACGGTGGATCGGGCGGTAGTACCGGTCGAGTGAGAGTTCGCCCGGCTTATATGCCAAGTTCGTCGTTGGGACGTCGCCGGGTCGTGACGGCCAGCCATCCGGCCGACCGTCGGACAGGCTAGGGACCGGGCGCAACTCGTATGGGTCAAAGCTCGGGCTCACGATGTTCGGGCCCGAGAGCTCCGTCCACGGCGGCATCTGAATGCCCAGCCAGCCGCCGTAGCGCGTGATCGGCGTGCTGCCACGCGGTACGAGGACCTCCGGCGGGACGTCCGAAACGTTTGGATCGAGCGTCGAGTCGGTCGGGTAAATCGAGAGCATCCCGATCCGCCCGATCGCGGTGTCGATGCTGTTTTCGTACCCACTATTCGGTAGCGTGATATCACTCGGCGGCACCGCCATCGGCGTCTGGAAGCACTGCGGTCCCGGCGTCGCCCTCATGTCGCCGGGCATCGGCAACACATGCAGCGCAGACGGTGACGGGTTCAAAACCGCCGACGCACCGGCGACGTTGAAGAGTCCCGGCGTCTGCAACCCGCTGGGCAACGCCGCGTCGCTCAACCCACCGGGTAGAACCGTGTCGCGGCGACGGACCTGGATGGGCATCAAAGGTTCGGTGCCGTTGGCCGGAACTGGCCGCGGCCAAAGCTGGTTCTTGTGGCGCAGCGCCTCGAAGTCCGGCGGAAACCACGGATCACCGTTCGCGGGTGCCGCGTCCCCGGGCGTCAGCCTGAGCTTTGTGCTGCCGGATCCTTCAAAACCGAAACCGGGGTCGATCGTGATCCCGCCGACGTTGAATGGCAGGTTGCCCCCCACCGACGGCGTTCCGTGCTTGAGCACGACCTTCCCGCCGGGCAGGAACTCGAACTCCATCTTCACCGGCTCGTTCAGCGGATCACGATGGTGATCCGGAAGTTCCGGCGGGAACATGCGAAGCGACTCGCGGAGCAGGCGGTCGGGGCTTTTGTCGAGCTTCTGCTCACGAACCGCGCCGTCTTCGTCCACGACATAGAAAGGGCGACCCTGCGAATCCACTTTTTGCAATATCGCCGGGATCGTCCCTCCAGGCGGAATGGCACGGGTCGCCTCTTCGTCGTTGTGCGGCTCCCACATGGAAAACGGTTGATTCCCAAACACCGGCGAGCCATCAGCAAAGAACCCCTCCGGAACCAGGGCGTAGCGATAGAAGTCCTGATCGGCATTTTGAACGGCCGGGTCCCGGAGCACGCGATCCATGAACTCCTGGGCGTGAATCTCTGACTCGGTGAGCATCCCAGCGCTCGGGACATAACTGATTTCCGACCTCACGACGCGCCCCGCGTCGGTGCGGATCTTTTTCTTCATATACTGCGGAATTACGCTACATGGGCCGGTCGGCGGAGCGATCATCAACAGGCTCTCGTAATCGCCCTCAGAGCCGTCAAGGTCATAGTCAATAACTTGGCCCGTCAGTCGAGGTCCGAATTCCGCGACTGGGCGGCCAAACTCGTCATACCACTTGAAGTTCTGAAGCTCCTCGCCGGTCGTGTGCGTGAGACTCGGGTTCTTAAAGATGGTCGCTTCGTCGCGCGCTTGCAAGGTGATCGCCACGGGGTTCGCCGCGGTTGGACGCGCAACCACACCGGGAGTGAACTCCGGCATCTTCGCATCGACTGACCGAACGACGCGGTCCAGATGATCACGTTCATAAACTGTCGCCCGCGGAAAGCCCAGCAGCCCGCCCTCACTTGAATTCGGCCATGTCAAATCTCGATCACTTGTGGCAGATCCGCTGAATAAGGATCGCGGATCAGCAATTGGACTCATCGGGAAGTCGGAATCCGTGGTGCAATTACTGCTCGACGTACTTCCGCGCGGCCATGCATCAATCGTAAACGTTGCTTCAAGAGCGCCAGATTTCTGATCATACACAAACGCCTCTTGCCGCACGATCACGCTACCGGTCGCGGGCCCTGCGACGCGCACGTCGTAGGATTGATCTGCAGGCGTGCTGGCAAACACAATCCGGTGCTCGAGTCGGCATGCTCGGTCGTACCGATACTGCTCTACACTCGAGCCCGACACCATCGCGACCTTACCGACCGGGTTGAACCATTGCTGCTCGATCACGGGCCGATCGGCGCGTTCGAGAATGGCTGAACCGCCAGACGTGTAAAGATTCGAGTGGCGCGTACGGAACTGACGTCCGAGCTCGTCATATTCGAACCGCGAGATTGACTCCGGCGACAAGTTTCTTTGCTGTAAAGCCGAGATGCCACCATTAAATTCTTGTTCTATACCGCCAGCCAGCGAAGTGATAAATGTCTCGCGATTGGCTGTTGGACTGCCACTTGGAACGACCATTGCCAACGCTTGAGGACGACCCTGATAGTCCAGCCCCGTAATCGGATGCTCTGTCAGGAGATGCGGGCCCACGCTGGCGAACGGAATGCCGCGGAAGTCGCGCAGTGTTGTGCTGACTCGGATCGTTTCAAGGTCGTTCGACTTTGTTTGCGACACTTGCTCCACTTGCGACGGCGAGGCCATCCCCACTGGGCCGAGCTGAGGCATGTCATACTGGAAGCGAGCGACGGTGAAGCAGCGTTCCTCAACCGGGTCTGCGGTCGTCGTTCCTGGCAACGACACGCCGACGATGCCACCCGGCACCCGCATACCGCGACGAATCTCAACGATGCGACCGAGCACGTCATGGTCAAACGTCGTGATATCGCTCGTCTCGCTCTCGCTGGTCTTAATACGCCCGCTGCCGTCGTACACGAACTTCGACACGTCGTACGCGCGGTGCGGACCACGATCGGCTTCGGTCGAGCTCACGGCTCTGGCCTGATGGAAGTATGACCGCGCCTCATCCAGACGGTGCCCCGTCGGATTGAAGAGTTTGACATTGGTCGAGCGCAGTTGTAGTGATACCGCCGCGTTTGACGGCGTGGTGCGGAGCACGTTGAAGCCCTGCAGGTTGCGATCTTCTTGTGGAGGAAGCGCGTTTGAGTCAATCCACGCGTCCGGCGATACCGTCAAGTGCGCAGCGGTTTTTATCTTTACCGTAGGTAGAGATGTTGCTGAGTCAAACTCGTGCCAACTCAAGTTGCCTTCTTCTAAGACGCCGATCGTTCCACTAAATTCCACACGCCCGGCGTGGTTCTCAATTGTCAATGAGCCTGGTCCGTAGAACTTTGCGCCAGCATCAAAAACCGTCTTTGTTGCTTGTGGTGGAGTTGTTGGCTGATCCGGATCCTCCGGCGGAATCGCCAGCGGAACCGAGATCGTCGTCAGCCGATGATCGGATGTCCGCCCATAACTCGTAAAGCTTGTCTGGTTTCCGAGTGTTGAACTGGGTGTCGTCACTGCGCGAAGCCGGCCGATCGCGTCATAGGCGTATGCGGTCTCAATCGCAAGTGCTTCATCATTCTCGCTCGCACTGCTGGTAAAGACGTGTCCACCATGCAGTTCACCGCTCATTGCGATGTCATACTCAACGAGTGACACTTGACCGGTCGCTCCGTCATAGAAACGTCGCGTGATTCGACCATCCACCGACTGTGTGAGCACTAGGCGTCCTGCGGCATCAAAGTGACTGTGCGACTTCACAGACGCGCCGCTGCCGTTGTTCGCAGTAGAAACCGCCGGCGCGGCCAATGTTGTGCGCACAGGAACGAGCGTCGCGGTCCACGACGCCTCTGCACCGTGCCCCACGTAGTCGGACATCGTCACACCGTCGATGTTGTCGGCGTTGAGAATCCAAAGTGGAGACCACACGCTACCGTCCGCCGGGCCGCGATGCGTCCGGCTGATCCGAATCACCGGCCGATTCAACGTAACCGAAGTTGTACCCAGATTCACTATAAGCTTGAGCGCGTCGACTTCATAGTCCAATGATGCCGCCACGAATGTCTTCACCTGAGGATCCGCACCCTTTGAGTAACGCACTGCGTAAACGAAACCCTCTGCAACCGCGCTCGTTGGCACTTCGGTCTCGCCCGGCAGAGGCGTCGGCGCCGATGCAGGCAACCGTTCATATCGAGTGACAAGCCCTTGCGTTGGATCAAATACAAAGTTGCCCCAGAGCGGAGTGCCGTCCGGCGGGTCCAAGTGCTGGTACGACACCACGTTATCGCACGAATGCTCTGATACGACGCGTCCAGCGGAGTCACGCGTAATACCGCGTGCCCACCACTTTCGGGCATCTGATCCCGTTGGTTGCGTGTAATTCTTCGACCACAGCTGCGACTCTGCCCGCTGGATCGTGACCGATGAGAGCGGCTGACCCAACTGATTTAAATAGTGGATCTGAAATGCATGTTCCGCATTTGGCCCGGCCGTGCGGTCGTCGATTGATGGTGTCTTGATGATGCACCGATGCCATGCCGAGGTCAAGGCTTCCGCCGCGGGTGGCTCCACCGGTCGGCTTTCATAGGTAAATGTGTGAACGCCAGATGCCCCAGAGCAATCGCATTGTCCACTAAAAAACGCCGTTGCCACCCGACCAAGTGCTGTGTAGGTCAGTCCGACATCGGAATACGGCTTGAGCGCATCGTCGGTCGCGATCCGCATCGCGTTGGGGATCTCAGCACCCGGAGCGGGCATCGCTTCCCACGCACTCTTTGCCGCGGTCGTCACGGCGCCATCAAAATTGAATCGACGGCTTCCCTCAAACCCCACCACCAATGAGAGCCGCCCATTATTGCCGACATCTCCTTGGGCCGCGTATGCATACCGGTAGTGCTTCCGACTGACTGCCCATACAGGCTCTTGGCCTTGCGCAACGATCTCGGATGTCGCGGTTCGAACCACGACCCCGATGAGGTCACCCGGACGCGCGAACGGAGTTTGGACTCCTGCAAGTCCCTCCTCCGGCCAATATGAATAAACAACGCGTGCGATCTCCTTCCACGGGTCCACGCCGGTTGTAGCGACGCGAGTGAAAGCCGTGACAGATTCCAGCCGCTGCGCACCACCGATCGGTTGCGGGCTGTATGAGTAGACGTACTTCCGGCGACCTAGGTCGTTCCCTCGACCGTCGTAGGCAATCAAGATCCTACCTGAAGAGTCGTATCCCGCAAGTGCGTCCAACGCGTTCGTTTCATTGCCAACGAATGCCACGTTGCCACCCGCGTCTTCGAGTTTCCACAGTTGCCCGCGCTTGCTCGCGTCGGAGCCTTGAAGGTTCTGCCCGAAGAATGTCGTCCGCGCGCCGTGCTGATCGATGTACGTCAGCACCTCGACTGGGTGACCCGGCGTAGACACGTCCTCAGACAAGAGCACAAGGCCGGCGGCGCCGTTAATGCCACGCCAGACTTTTTTGACTTCGATCTCAGGGTCCGATGTTTCCACTGGGTCGCCAAACTCAACGAACCGGTCACCGCCATAGACGATTCGAACAGTCGTGCCGCTCGTCAACATTTGTATTTCTGGCTGTGATGCCTGAAACCAGTTCCGCCCTTGATAGCCGCCCGGGTCCTCATATCCATCGGTGCCGGTCTCGCCTCGAAACCGATACGTCCGTCCAATTACCCAAGAAAACCCTGGCGCTGGCAGGGCAAGATCCGTCTCGCTGGGCATGTAGTCGCCGGTAAGCAGATCAACACCACCAAACACTCGCCCGCTTCGCGCTGTTTCAAACGGGTTCGCCGAGAGTGCCCACGCGAACGTTGGTGCGCGTTCGAGACATCCGTCAATTCCCGTTCCCCGCTCCCACCAGTTCGGACTTGCCAACTGGACGTTCGTCGGCGGGAACCCGGACGTTGCCGACATCGGGTTACTGGTTTGCAGCAAGGGTATTTGTGCCGCGCTTGGCGACGACAGGACACAGACGGCAACCGCGATCACGCAGCACAGAAAAATGGCATGAAAGCGGACGAAAATATGTGGCATTGCGTGCTTCTCCGCGAATATTTTGCCGGACATTTGCGTTTTCCGTTTTTGGTCGGACGCACGTTAACAATGTTGACTATTGTCCGTCCAGCTTCCACACGATATTCACACCTAGCCAGGTAGCTTTGCTTGTGCCAGTGCCGTCGATACGCTGATTTGGATAATATCTCGGAGAATAACCCAATGTACACATTCATGCCTGCTTTGCAATGCCTTGTGATTGCGACCATCACGGGCACTTTTACACAAAGTCAAAGTCCTGTTGCACAAACGCCCGCGGGTGTACCAACCTCGCCGTACTCTCAGACTACGCCGGCACCATCACCCTTGGGAATGCTGCTTCCTCGAATCAATATTGGTCCAAAAGAGCTTTCCGCGGCGGGAGTTTCTGCGGCCGAAGCGCAAGCGGCATTTGTTGCCACAAGCGAAAACGCTGCCGCATTGTTGATGCGTCTTTCTGCGGCGGACCAGGCAGTGCTTGCGAGCGAGGCATCGCGCAAGCAGGCTGAACATCGGATCAGAGTGGGTCTTGGCACGCCTGCCGACTGCTTCGCTGTCAAGCAAGTCAACCTCGCGTCCATTTCGAAACGACATCATCGCGAGGCCGTGCTCGCGGAGGCATCTGCGGTATTTCTTGCCGCGATTCCAGCATCCAAGCGAGCCGAACTCGGACGAATCGCTGGCGAACGAGCCCGCAGCAATCTTCAGAGTGTTTCATCCCTGCGGACACAGGTCGCGATGCAGTCATCGGCCGGAGAACCAGCCTCACCGACTGGAAACACAGCCTCGATTCCCGATCCCGCACTCACTGCCGCTTGGCGACAGGCGATAGTACAGGCACGGTGAGCTTGTTGATTGCATCATTCCCACAATCACGGGTTCTCCATGCGGAGTTCTTGATCAAGCACCGTACAATCGGGTGTTGACCCGACCAAGAGTCGATGAGTCGTCGTCCCGCATTTCTGGTACGCTTTGAGGCGATGTTGTTACCAAATGCTGGCATGCTGTGGATTCTCGCATTCATGTGCGGGACCGCGACCATCAGACAATCAAACGGCCAGATGCAAGCGGTGACAACCCCAAGCATCGAACTCGCTGGCCAGCTTGATCTTGCCCGCTTGCTGGACTTGGCCGCGAAGCAGCTCAACATCTCCATCGACTACGACGCGGCCGCGATGAAGCAGCAGACGGTCACGATCCGGCCGACCGGCTCGCTGGATCCACGCGGGCTCTGGGCTTTGACCAATCGCTCGCTCTATCAGCGTCAACTGACCACGGTGCAGATCGCCGACATGCCCGGCGTATCGGTCGTTAAACTTGAGGACGCTTCGAAGCTCGCTCGCATCGAAGAGCCGGTGGACCTCGCCTCGATCGACGTGTCCAAGCCGTGGGCCCCAACACCCGGCTTCCGGAACTTCATGGTCCGCCTGAGCTTCGTCTCGCCTAAGGACGCGGCGGAGTCGTTGAAGTCCGTCCTCGCCCGGGGCGGTGACGCTCGCGCCGCCGCGTCGATCACGCCTGTCGCTGGCGACTCGCAACTGCTCCTGATCAGCGATGTCACCAGCCGCATTGACGAGGCGACCGCTATCCTCCGCCGGATCGACGTCGCTGAGCGGGCCACGGCGATCAACGAAGTGCAACTGACGCACGTCACGCCGGCACAGGTCGTCACGACGGTGACGCAGCTCGCCGCGAAGCGCGAGACGGTCAGTGGCGAAAAGCTTGCTGGCGAGGTCATCGCCGCGCCCGGCAATCACTCCGTCCTGCTCATCGCGCCGACACGTCTCGTCCCGATCTGGAAGTCGCTGATCGCCCAGGCTGACAGCCGCGACCCGGTTGAAACGATCGCGTACACGCCTCGTGTCTTTGCGGTGCGCGACGTTGCAAACCTCGTCCAACAGATCGCTCCGGGCAGCGCGGCGAACCCCGACGACCGCTTCAAAGCCATTGTCGAAGAGCCCACGGGTACATTGCTGGTCACCGGCACCGCGTCGCAGCACGAACGCATTCGCGACCTGATGGAACGCCTCGATTCGGTCCCCGGCGAGGCCCGCCGCCCGATGCGAGCGTTCAGCGTGCGCAATCGGCCCGTCGATGAGCTCCTTGAAGTCCTGAACCGCCTGATCGCGGCAGGCGCACTCAATGCCGACCCGGCATCAAGCGGTAGCGGCGTGAGCGGGCTTTCGCCCGTTCCACTGCCAGTCGCAACGAGCACGAACCCCGGGACCGGCGTCAACATCATCTCCCCCGTTGCGACCAGCCCGCTGCTGCCGGGCCCGCAGCAGTCCTTCGGGCGTCCAGCGCCGAGCATTCTCGCCACGGGTTCGCAGAACTCCGCGCTCACGCTCACCGCGGACCAGGCAACGAACACGATCATCGCGATCGGCGAGACTCGGATGCTTTCGCAGCTCGAAGCGCTCTTGCGTACGCTCGACGTTCGCCAGCCGCAGGTCGTGCTCGAAGTGATTCTGGTCACGCTCAGCGAGCGCGACTCAATCTCGCTCGGCGTCGAGCTTCAGCAACTCATCCGCGACGGGAACACCGCGATCGCGATTTCTTCGCTCTTCGGCTTGAGCACGGTCACCGGCACGGGCGTTACGCAAGCGCTCAGCCCGGCGGCCGCATCCGGGTTTACGGGCGCCGTGGTCCGCCCAGGCGATTTCTCTGCAATCGTCCGAGCGCTTCAATCGCTTGGTGACGGCCGAACAGTCTCGCTGCCGCGCGTGCTGGTAGCCAACAACCAGCGCACGCAGTTCGACTCGCTGGCCCAAGAGCCGTACGGCGTCTCGTTCACGCAGGGCAACTCCAACGCGACGAACGTCACGTTCGGCGGCACGCTCGACGCCGGAACTCGCCTCTCGATCAAACCGCAGATCGGCGAGGGCGACTCGCTCCTCTTGGACTACTCGATCTCCGTCAGCAGCTTCGGCGAGCAGGGAAGCGGCAACCTTCCGCCGTCGCGACAGGTCACCAGCGTGCAGAGCCTCGCGACCGTGCCCGACGGGCACACCGTTGTCGTCGGCGGGCTCGAGACATCAACTGACAGCAATAGCGTGGACCAGCTCCCCATCATCGGAGACATCCCGATCCTCGGCGAGGCCTTCAAAGAGCGCTCGCGAAACCAAACTCGCTCGCGCTTCTTCGTCATGATCCGCGCCAGCATCATCCGCGGCCAATCCTTCGAGACGCTTCGATACCTTTCCGAAGACTCGATCCGCCAGGCCGGCATCGACGATACGTGGCCCAAGTCAACTCCACAGGTGATCAAGTAGACGACGGACGAGATGTTTCCCTCGCGTGCTGACATCCCGACCGTCGCCGAGTCATCGCCCGTCAGCGCTGGCATCGAGCCGAGCCCGCTGTTCATCGCGAGAATCCCGCGCGATGTCGCGCGGAAACACCTGGTGTTCGGTGCCCGCGAGCACGACGGTCGCGTGCTTGTGCTGCACCGCCCGGACATCGATCCGCTCTCGCTTTCGAACCTCGCTCGCTGGCTTGAATCGCCGATCGATACCCAGATCGCCGAGCCGGAGTCGATCGCGAGGCAAATCGACGCCGCGTACTCCGTTGACGCTCAATCGCTCGCACACGTCTCGTCGACTTCCGACTCGCCAGTCATCGCTCTTGACTCGCCGACTGAATCTGCCGAAGACCTTGACGCCGAGCTCGCCAAAGACGCCGCCGATGCCGATGCCGACTTGCTCCACACAGGTCAGAAAGGCCCAGTCGTCCGCCTCGTGGACTCGATGCTCTTTGATGCCATCGGGCAGTCGGCAAGCGACATTCATGTCCAGCCTCTCGCCGATCAGGTTTTAATTCGCTACCGCATCGATGGCGTGCTCGCCACCGCTCGATCAATCCCCGCACGACTCGCGGCGGGCGTCGTCTCACGCATCAAGGTCATGGCACGCCTGGACATCGCCGAACGCCGCGCACCGCAAGACGGTCGCGCCACCGTCCTCATCTCCGGGCGCGGCTCCGCCGCTACGAAGGCGATCGACCTCCGCATTAGCACGCTCCCGACATCGTTCGGCGAGCGTGTCGTCCTGCGATTGCTCTACACCGACCAGACTCGCGATCGCGCCTCGATCGACGCGTTGCAGATGCCCGCGCCAATCAAGCACGCATTTCTCGAACGCTGTGTTCGCTCCAGCGGAATGGTCCTCGTCACCGGCCCCACCGGCTCGGGAAAGACGACCACGCTCTATGCGACGCTCCGCTGGATCATCGCGCGGTCGGCTTCCGGGAATGCTGGCCCTGGCGCTGACCTGAACGTGATGACGATCGAAGACCCGATCGAGTACGACCTCAGCGCAGGCTCGATGGACGACTCGCACGCGGCAAATGCGGGTCGCGCGTACGGGGGATCGCGTCGGTCTGTCCCGATCAGCCAAACCCAGGTCGATGCCAAAAAGGGTCTGACGTTCGCGAATGGCCTCCGCCACATCCTGCGTCAGGACCCCGACGTCATCATGGTCGGCGAGGTGCGCGACGCGGAAACCGCACGCATCGCCATCCAAGCCAGCCTCACCGGCCACATGGTCTTTTCTACGCTCCACACCAACGACGCGCCCAGCGCCGCCAGCCGCCTCATCGATCTGGAAGTGGAGCCGTTCTTGATCTGCTCCACGCTTTCTTGCGTGCTCGCGCAGCGTCTCGTGCGTCTTCTACATGCAGACTGCAACGGCCAAGGCTGCCCGAAGTGCTGGGGCACCGGCTTCCGCGGCCGCTCCGCGATCTTCGAACTGCTTCTCACCGACGACCCCATTCGCGAACTCATCGGTCGCTCCGCCGGAAGCTCAGAAATCCGCGCCCTGGCCCTCGCACGCGGCATGACCTCGCTCGCGTCTGCCGGCGAATCGCTCGTCCACGCAGGGCTGACAACCCTCCAGGAAGTTCAACGTGTCACGCTCGGCGTTGACGAGGTCCAGACATCGACAGCTCGCGATGTCGAATCACAAAGTGCGCGAACGCACTGATGCGCGAGTCGCTTCCCATCATGCGCGAGTTCCGCCGTCAGCGCCGCGCCGCGCAGGTCGAACTCGGCACGTCCGCGGTCATCGCGTGCATCATCGCGGCCTGGACGCTGGCGCCGGTCGTCCTTCGCACAACTCCGAGCGCCGTTGCGTCCCCGCCGCCACGATCCGCGGACACAATCGACACTGTGTCCGACACACGCCTCCCCGTCGAAGCGTTCGATGCGTCTCTTGTCCGCCTCCCGCCTAAACCAGTCGTAAAGACCGATGCGCTCCCTCCGCCTCCCCCACCACCGCCGCGCCTCATCCTGTTGGCGGTCATCGCCCGCCCCGACCAACCGACCATCGCATCGATCTACGACCCGGATATTGACGCCGTCATCGAGCTTCGCACTGGCCAAAAGCATGGCCAGTTCACCGTCGCTGCGATCGCCAACCAAGCGGTCGAGTTGCGCTCGGGTGGACGAACGGTCTCGATCTCCCTTGACCCCGCACGCTCTCCAACGCGGGGGGCAAAGTGACACCAGCAAAAAATCGCTCTCACGAGTTCGTCGAGCTTCCAGCCGAGCACTTCTTCTGGGCGCTTTTGACAAGGGCGGATCTCGGCCTCGGCAGTCACGGCCGCCTCGATCAAGTCGATCGCAGTTCACTGCGCGATGCACTCTCGGACTCCTTGCTTCCTGATCTAGACCAACTGGATTGGGCCATCGCCAATCTGGACCGCGACCGACTTGTTGTGTGTCTTCAGCTTCGTGAGATTGTGCAATCGCACATGAGCCCGCAAGTCATGCACTTCGGCCCGGCGTCGCTCCCGGAGCCGCTCGCCGCGGACCCGCGGGCGAGCGATGCCGCACGCCAGTTGAACTTCCTGCGCGACGCGCTCACGCCCGTACCTCTGGTTGCGATTCAGCGTCAGCGGGTATGGACCGCGGCGATCAGTGCCAGTCTGCTCGCCACGATCGCCATCGCGGGCATCGAAGTTCGCCGAATGGAATCGCGCCAGCAGCAACTCGCCGCGGCTTCCGGTACAGCAGCGATCCTCACCGAGAACCGTGCTCGCACGGTCGCCGAGCTCCGCCGCAAAGCCGACGGGCTTAGAGCGACCAGGCTCAAGCTTGACGGCTTGCTCGGTCAAGGCGGCGATCAGCAGGACGCTGCCGCCGCCCTCGCGGCACTGCTCACCGCGTGGCCCCGCGATTCCACCTCCACGTTCATTCAAACGGATTTGCTTGAACTGTCGTCTGACACTGTCACACTGCAGTTTGTCGCACCTTCACGCGAAGACGCGACCCAGCTTGCGACGAAGCTGACGTCCTTCCCGGCTCTCAAGCGTGCCGCTCGCGATCACCCCAGTGCCTGGACATTGGCGCAACCGCAGATCACAGCAATGCGATCCGACGCCGCGTCTTCTGCAACTCGGTCGCTAACCGAGGGTGGCGACGCGGGCGGGCCCGTTCGCGGATCGTTCAGATTCACCAAGTCCAAGTCTCTCTCGTCACCGACCGCCGACTCACGATCGGAGGCTTCTCACGAATGAGTATTCGGGCGCGACTGCTTGCAACATGGTTCATCGTGCTCGCCGCCCTCGTTGGCTGGCGCACGGTCACACTGTACGCTCAGATCGATGACACCAGTGCCGCTGCGGCTTCGCTGACCCACGCTCGCAACGCGTCCGAAGACATCCGCCGCCTCGCACCGCGCCCCGCCACCGCGCTGGATCCGCGAATCACTGACGCACAGATTCTTCGTGCCGTCCAAGATGCCCTTCAACAAGCTGGCATTCCCGCCGCCGCTATTCGCGAACTCGGAATCGATGCACGAGCCGACGAGCGCGCCACCATCAGTACCGACGTGATTCGTCGATCAGGACGGGTGTCGCTGGACAGCACCTCGCTCCCACTCATCGGCGCGACATTCAACAGTCTCCGTGCTCGCCTCCCTGCGATCCGCATCGAGAACATACGGATGCAGCGTGCCAGCGCACCCGATGCTCCGTCCACAACCTTTCGCGTTACCATCGGTTTTGTGGGATACATCTCAAACGAACACATTGCACGCACCGAGCCGACACCCCCCACCGCAACCATGCCAACCCCGATCAAGGCTCCCCAACCCAGGCCACAGTGACCAACACGCTTTCAGCTCATTCATGACAACCCCCCGACACATCGTGGTTTGGATTCCTGTCATGATCATGCTGATGGTTCTTTGCGCTTGTACATCTCAACGCACCGGACTATCCAGCGGCGACAGCACAATTCCTGATCCCGCGGCCGCGGAACAGCTCGCCGTCCAAGCTGGCCGTCTGCTTGATTCGGATCCGGAAAAAGCTGAGCAAATGCTCCGCGACGCCCTGCGTCTGGATCCATCGTGCGGCGTCGCGTACAACAACCTCGGCGTCATTGCCATGAACCGCCCGAGCAACAGCGCGGCCCCCGACCTCTTTGCCGCTGCCGAGTACTTCCAAGCCGCGGCCCGCCTCATGCCCGGCCGCCCCGATCCGCGCATGAACCTCGGCCTGGTCATGGAGCGCGCGGGAAGACTCGACGACGCACTGGCCGCATACACATCCGCCGTCGACGCGTCGCCCAATCATCTCCCGAGCCTGCAAGCGCTCACAAGCCTTGAGTTCCGTCTCGACCGCACAACGACTCGCACGATCGAACATCTCAAGACCATCAGCCTGCGAGCAAGCGATCAGTCGTGGCGCGACTGGGCGAAGGACAAGTTGCTGCGGCAAGTCGGCACGCCAGCGACACCCGGACGCTAAGCGAGACACACGTTCGTGCCAGAACGTGCTCGCATGATTTTTAGGTGAGCAAGATGGCAAGTCGGGGCTGGCCAGGATGCCGTCCTCACCTTGGCACCACCATGATGTTCAAGCCAGCGAAGTCGTGCACGATCCACTCGCGATCGTGTGCGTGAGGCCAATCTTCTGGCGAACGAGGTGTTCGGAAGTATCGCTCCAGACTCTCGGAGCCGGCGGGCCGCTGAGTTCATTCTTTATCGAAGAGTTCCGCATGTTTTTCGGTCGCTCGGTTGAATACAACTTCCGCAGGTCGGTGGAGCGAATGCGACCATGGCTACAAAGTTCGAGAGTTCAGATGTATCCCGTACCGCCTTGGTGGTTGGAGGAACGCGAGGGATCGGCGGCGCAGTGGTGTCTCAACTGCTCCAGCGCAACTGGAAGGTGCTCGCGGTTGGGCGTAGCCGGCCGTTGGACGATGAGACTGGGCGAAGCGACACCACCCGTGGGGGTAACGCGATCACCTTCATTCCCTGCGATGTCTCGTTGCAAGCTGACGTGAGAGCGCTTGCTCAGCGAGTTCGGATCGTGTCGCCAAGCCTTGACCTCATCGTGCATAGCGCGGATGTTCTTCATACGAAACGCTCGGATACGAGTGACGGAGTGGAACTGAGCTTTGCGATCAACTGCCTGTCCCGCGTGTTGCTCAACGGGTTGTTGTTCGACACGCTCAACCCCGGCGCCACGATTGTGCATATCGCCGCGGCTGGGCTGGCCGGACGGATTGAACCTGAGAGCATTCCACCCCCACCGGGAATGAGCGCATTCGCCGCACACAACCTCGGCCAACGCGCGAACGACCTCTACGGACTGTCGCTTGCGCCCCGCTGCATGGGAAGGGGCGTGCGCGTCATGGTCATGCAACCCGGTATGGTCGCGACATCGATCCGCCGGTCCGGCGACGGCGGTCGGGTTTTGAAAACGATCGTGGGTATCGCCGAGGCCGTGATGCGGCCACTCATGACCCATCCGGATACCTACGCACATGGGCTGGTCGAGTTGATCGAGCGCGAGCGGGGCTCCTCACTCAATCGCGACGTGCTGTTTACCCGCCGCTTCCAGGGCATGAAGGTTCCGGCGCGATACATGGATCCGGGTCTTGCCGCCGGCGTGTGGAACAAGCTTCATCAGGCCGTCGGACTCAATCCGGACGCCACCTGAGAATGCAAGCGGGGCGTGGGCAAACAGGTCATACATCTTGCGCGGGCGTGCGGATCGCGATGCAGTTGCCCTCGCTGTCCTCAAACTCGGCGACATGGCCGTGCTCGCCGATCGAGGTCTTGGGATAAAGCACTTGGCCGCCCGCCTCGACAGCGCGGCGAAGGGTGGCGTCGATATCTGTCACCGTGAAGTAGATGCGCACGCCTTGACGACCTGGTCGATAGCTCTCCCCTGACGCGAGCGCACCGGTGATGCCCGGCGCGTTCTTGTCGTAGGGAAACAGGGCCATCGGGTGGCCGTCAATCTGGGTGAGTTCAAAGTCGACGAGCAGCACTCGCTGATAGAACTGCATCGCGCGAGCCATGTCCGTCACTGGGATTTCGAAGTAGTTCACCGGGTTTGGCATTCTCGGCTGCTCCACGGGCTGGCTGTGTCTGGAGGCTTGTGTCGCGTCGCCGCGTATGGACCGGTCCGATCCGGCACACCCCGCCATCAAGAGCGAGGTGCTGACAACGAACGCAAAGGACAGGATGTATGAGCGGGAAGTCATTGCTACTCGCATCTGGGCCCCGAACGGTCCTGTCGTTGTGTGATCGCGCCCGTGGTGAGAAGGCGGACGGCGCATTGCTCAACGGACGTTTGACCTGACCCAAAGAAGGACATTGGAAGCGTTCGTATCCGGAGGAAAAACGGGGTACCAGACGTGGCAGATCGTGCCCGCTCGCACGTACCAAGCCATACGACGAAGGAGCGTTGTGGGCCCACCTCCTCCGATGGCGTCGATATCAAACTCGAAGGTGGGCAGTCGGAGTGCGCGGGTGACGAGAAGTTCGCTGTCTGACAGGATCGGGAAGCTGACGTGATTGCGCTTCGCGAACTCCTGCTGAAAATCCACGCGTTGGGTGCTGAGTCCGTACACCGCGACGCCCAGTGCCGCGAACTCCGCGTGAAGATCACGAAACGCGCAGGCCTGTGGGGTGCAGCCGCGTGCGCCGGGAATGGCGTCCCACTCCGGGCCCGGGAGCTTGTCTGGCACACCGGTGCGGGGATATGCGAAGACAACCGCCGACGCAAGCCGGGAGAGATCGACGACCTGGCCATCGGTGGCCGGCAAACCGATGGAGGGCAGCAGAAGTCCCACGAGATGTGCGGCGAGTCCGTCGTCCGTGGGAACGGGCAGGTTGGAAGGAAGGGCGAATCGTGGATCCATTGGGCACCGACTTTCGCTCGAGGCTAGGCTCCCGAATCTCGCCGTTGGGGATACGCACATACACTCCGTTGTCCGATACTCTTCTTTATGCCCGCCGCGTTCGTCAAGCTTGTTGCCATGCTCCTGCTGGTCGTGCAGGGATTGATCGCGTTTGCTCCGGGACAGGTGCTCTGCATTCCGGTGCGAAGCTGCAGCCTGCACACACCCAGCGGCGATGCTCCGTGTGAGCACGCTGATTCAGACGAGTGTGATGACGAACGCCGGGATGAGCAGTGCGAAGGCCGCGGCCAAGGCCACTTCAGTTTCGCGAAGCACTCCGACGACGAGCGCGGCTGCCACATCCATGTGCTCGTGCCCGACAGTGAGCAAGCGCCGAGCGGTCCACGCGGCGACATCGCCGAACTTCGCCATGCGGTCACGCCACTGCTTGTCGCGTTTGTGTTGAGTTGGGACTTCGAGCCCGCGGTTGTGGTCGTCGAACGGTTCAAGCCGCCGGACTTCAGTGTCAGCGATCAAGTCCTGGCGCTCAAGGCGACTCGCCTCCTCATCTAGCGCGGAATTTTCCCACCTGCCGACGCACGGGTTCCGTCTCCGGCGCGGTGGGTGATGTCATTTGCATGCCGCCGAGCCCTCGGGGTCGGCTGGTGCATGGCGCATTGCCTCCATGCCCCCATCGGATCTGAATGCCCGTGCCGTCGTGACGCACCCGCCCTCGGGTAGCGCCGCGACCGAGCGCTCACTCGATCGGAGTTCCAGATGAATCGATCGCTGACCGGAGTTCGTTTCGCGCGGCCGCGACTGCGACCTTGCTTGGGTCTGATCACGCTCATACTTGCGGGGGCGCTTGCGGTGGTCGCGGGCGGCTGCCAGTCGTACGAACGTCAGCCCGTGAGCATCACCGCACATCACGCCGCGTTTCTGGCTCGAACACCCGAAAGCCCTGACGTTAAAAACTTCGCTGCGAGCCTCGTCGTGCGGGCATCGGGCATACTCGAGTTTGATCCCACTGATGGCATCTCGTGCGCTGAAGCCGAACTCGTCGCTCTCGTCTTCAACGCCGAGCTGCGGCTCGCGCGGCTGCGGGCGGGCGTCACGCGGGCAACCGCGGAAAACGCCGGGCTCTGGGAGGACCCGACGATCGGCGTCGATTTGACTCGCATCGTTGAGAGCACTCCAGAGCCATGGAAGGTCTTCACAAGCGTGGGCATCACGATCCCGATCTCTGGTCGGCTGGCGATCGAGAAGCAGCGAGCCGGGGTTGAGCACGCAGCGGAACTCGCGCGTGTCGCGCAGAGCGAATGGTCGGTACGAATGTCGGTTCGGCGCGCGTGGAGCGAGTGGACAGCGCTGGACGCACAGCTCGCGGCAACGCGCGACTTCCTCGCGCGTGTGGATCAAGTCCTCATCGTCGTTGACAAAATGGAGCAGGCTGGCGAGATGGCCCGGACCGAGGCTCGCCTGTTTCGCATCGAGAAAGCCACCAAGGCGTCGGAAGTCGCGACGCTGGAATCGCGCGCGAGCGCGGCGGACCTGCTCCTCCGGCAGCTCATGGGAATGTCGCCCGATGCGCCGCTGCGATTCCAAGCGATGGGTGTTGGAACACGGCAGGCCAGCAACGCGCGTCGCGCTGACGCCGCCGACCTGGAGCGACACAGTCCGGCAATGCTGATCGCGGCGGCGGAGTACGAGATCGCGGAGAAAGCTCTTGAGCTCGAAGTTCGCAAGCAGTTCCCCGACCTGCACATCGGGCCCGGCTATGGACGCGAAGACGGACAGGATCAGGTGCTGCTTGGGCTGTCAATGCCCATTCCGATCCTCAATGCCAACCGGCAGCGCATCGCCGAGGCGCGAGCCCAGCGCGAGCTCGCGAAAGTCGGCTTGGAGGCGGCGCTCGAGCGGACCATCGCTGCACAACGGGCTGCTGAAGTCCGGCTCGCTGCGGCCTCGCGGCGACGACAGACGCTCGAGACCGAGATTGTGCCGCTGGTCGATGCGCAGTACACCGACGCTCGCGCGGTCGCCCGGCTGGGCGAGGTGAACTCGCTCGTGCTCCTGGAGAGTCTGAAACGCCAGCAGGAAGCCAAGGTTGCGCTGGTCGAAGCGGCGCGAGATGAATCGCTCGCCGCGATCGATCTGGACGGGTTGATCGGACCCGAAGCGTTCGCATCGGCGAGCGGCATCAAGAACGAACCCGTTCCACTTACACCCCCCCGAGACTTTCCGACTCCGCGCGAACTCACCGCACATCCGCTGACGAACGGCGCTCCCCGCTGACACATCAACGAGAACACCATGCACACCACACGCTCCATCACCGCGGTCGCGATCATCCTTGCCTTCGCACTTGCCTTGCCGAGCTGCGACCGAAAAGTTGACAAGCACGTCGAAGGCGATGGTCACGACCACGGCTCTCCGACCGGATCCGGCACGCCTGCTCCCAGCAACCGGGTGGACATCCCGGCCTCCGTCCGCCAGAACCTTGGCATCACCTTCGCCAAGGTTGAATCGCGGAACGTCGCCCAAACGCTGCGCGTCCCCGGCCGCTTTGAGCTGCTCCCCACGGCCCGGCGCGAATACCGCACACCGGTTGGCGGGCGAGTTGATGTGCTCGTCACCCAGTTCCAGAAGGTCGATCCGGGGACGCCGCTGTATCGCGTCGATGCTTCCGCGTGGCGCGATCTGCACGAGCAGATCGCCGCGATGCAAGCCAAGGCAGATTCGATGGGACCATTGCGCGAGGCTCACCGTCGTCATGAGCAGAGCCTCGCTGACAAGGTCGCGCTATGGCAGGAGCGTTTGAAGCAACTTGAGGAACTCCGACAAGCCGGGGGCGGGAGCGCATCACAGTTCACCGAGGCCCGCGCGACGCTCAACGCGACTCAGGCGGAGCTTGCAGATGTGTTGGAGAAGGATGCGGAACTCCAGGCTCAGCAGAAACAGTCCGAAGCCGAACTGCGATCGCTCAAGTCCAGACGCGATGTGCTGGTGCGGGGAAGCCAGTGCGGCGACAGCCGTGAGGGACTCGAGCCGGGAAGCACGTTCACGGTCTGCGCCGTCGCATCGGGCGTGGTCGAGACCATCGGCATCACCCCGGGCGGGCTCGCGGAGGAGAACGGACACATCGTCACACTTGTGCAGCCCGAACAAATCCGCTTTCGGGCTCGCGGCTTGCAGTCGGACCTGGGCCGCTTGCGGGATGGCCTCGCGGCCCGCATCGCGCCGTCGCAGGGCGTCAGTCTGCCCCTGCAAGACGCGATGACGGGTATGCTGCAGATCGGCCTCTCTGCCGACGCGGATGAACGGACAGTCGATCTGATCGTGGTGCCCGTCGCGCTGACTGCGTGGGCCCGCAACGGAGTGGCGGCTCACCTCGAAGTCACGCTCGCCGGTGGCGAAGAGGAACTGGCCGTCCCGCTTTCAGCGGTCGTGCGCGACGGCGCTCGACCCATCATCTTCCGCCGCGACCCGGCGAACGACCAGAAGGTGATCCGCGTCGAGGCCGATCTCGGTCTCTCCGACGGTCGGTGGATCGTCATCAAAAGCGGCGTCAAAGAAGGTGACGAGATCGTTCTCGGCGGCAACTACCAGTTGATGCTCGCCACGAGCGGCACGGCGTCCAAAGGTGGTCACTTCCACCCCGATGGCACATTTCACGAAGGGGAGGACAAGTAAGTGCTCGCCAAGCTCATCGCTTTCAGTCTCCAGCGTTCCTCGCTCGTGCTCGTCGCGGCGGGGCTATTGCTGCTCTTTGCCGGGTTGAAGGTCAAGGACATGCCCGTCGATGTGTTTCCGGAGCTGAACGCGCCAACGGTGGTGATCATGACCGAGGCGGGCGGGCTGGCCGCGGACGAGGTTGAGAGCAACGTCACGTTCCCAATCGAGACGTCGGTCAACGGCCTGCCGGGGACGCGCCGAGTGCGATCGGCATCGGCGACGAGCCTGTCGATCGTGTGGGTCGAGTTTGACTGGGGCACCGATATCTACCGTGCGCGCCAGCTCGTTTCGGAGCGGCTGTCCGCGGTGCGCGAAGCGCTGCCCCCCAACGCGCACGCTGAGATCACGCCGGTCACAAGCATCACCGGCGAGATCATGCTCATGGCGCTCTCATCGCCCGACGGCTCAGTCAGCCCGCTGGAGATGCGTTCCTTTGCCGAGTTCGACCTGCGAAACAAGATCCTCGCGGTGCCCGGCGTGGCCCAGGTGGTCGCGATCGGCGGCGAACTGCCGCAGTATCAGATCAACGTAAAGCAAGACCAGTTGGCGCTGTACGGGCTGACGATCAGCGATGTCGTCGAAGCAGGGAGGAACGCCCACTCGACCGCCAGCGCGGGATACGTCCCCAACTGGGAGAGCCAGGAACTGCCCATTCGCCAGATCGCCCGCGTGACAAGCACCGACAGCATCAAGCAGGCGATCGTCAAGTATCACCGCGGCGCTCCGGTCACGATCGGGCAAGTTGCGGACGTGCGCCTCGGCCCTTCACCCAAACGCGGCACCGCGGCGGACTCAGGGCTGCCCGGGGTGGTCATCAGCGTGCAGAAGTCACCCGGGACGAACACGCTCAACCTGACAACGCAAATCGACGGTGTGCTCGACCAGATTCAGAAGACGATGCCTCAAGGCATGGTGCTCAATCGCGACCCGTTCCGAGCCGCACGATTCATCGAGCGGAGCGTGAACAACGTTGTCAAGGTCCTGATCGAGGCGAGCGTAATCGTCGCGGTGATCCTCATCCTGTTCCTGATGAACGTGCGCGCAACGATCGTGACGCTCACGGCCTTGCCGCTCTCCCTCGCGGTGGCCGTGCTGCTGCTCTGGGCGTGGGGACTGTCGATCAACGTGATGACTTTGGGCGGCCTCGCGGTGGCAATCGGCGAACTGGTGGATGACGCAATCATCGACGTGGAGAACGTGCTGCGCCGGCTGAAGGAAAACGTCGCGTTGCCCGAGCCGGGTCGCAAGGGCTTCGTGGAGATCGTCTATTCCGCCAGCAATGAGATTCGCTCATCGGTGGTCTTCGCCACCATCATCATCTGCATGGTCTTTGTGCCGCTTCTGTTTCTCCAGGGGCTTGAGGGCCGGTTCTTCCAGCCGCTGGGGATCGCGTACATCCTCTCGATCATGGCTTCGCTCATCGTGGCGCTGACGGTGACTCCCGCGATGTGCAAGCTGCTGTTCAGCGGCTCATTCGGCAGCAGGACCAACACCGGCGACGTTGCGGCGCACGTCGAACACGACGGCTGGCTGGTCCGCAAGCTCAAAGCGATTTACGAACCGGCGCTCCGTGCCAGCGTTCGCAACCGCGGGCTGGTGCTCGGAGCCGCGGGCACGCTGACCATGGCCTCATTGCTCCTGATGTCCACGTTTGGTACATCGTTCCTGCCTGGCTTCAAGGAGGGCACGTTCACGGTCTTTCTGCTCGCCCCGCCGGGTACGTCCCTGCAAGAGAGCGACCGACTCGCGGTCGGCGTCGAGAAGCAGTTCGCGGCCATCGCCGGAGTATCCAGCGTGACGCGACGCACGGGCCGCGCCGAGCGCGACGAACATGCCGAGCCCGTGAGCAACTCCGAAATCGAGGTCACGATCAAGGCTGGCGCAAGCCAGGACGCGGTGCGGGCCGAGATTGATCGAATCATCTCAAACATCCCCGGCATCACCACCATGGTGGGCCAGCCCATCGAGCACCGGCTCAGTCACGTTCTGTCGGGCACGCCCGCAGCGATCGCGATCGACGTCTACGGCGACGATCTCGACGTCTTGCGTTCGCTTGCCAAGCAGATCGAAACAGAACTCAAGTCCATCCCCGGCACTCGCGATGTCGCCGCCAACCGCGAGGTGATGATCACTTCGCTCCCCATCCGCTACCGCCCGCAGGACCTCGCCGCGGCCGGCCTTTCGCCCGCATCGGCGGCCCAGCAAGTCCAGCAGTTGCTCTACGGCGAACGCGTCGCCGAGATCAATCAGGGCGTGCGCCGCTACGAGATGGTCGTGCGATTGGCCGAGAGCGAGCGCGAACGTCTCGACCAGATCATGGATTTGCAGTTGCGCGGTGCCGGGGGAGCGCTCGTGCGCCTGCGCGAGGTCGCCGACATTGGCCCCGAGAAGACCAGCAACCTCATCGCCCGCGAAAACGCCCAACGCAAGGCCGTGATCTCGACCAACGTCGCCGACGGCTACAACCTCGGACAGCTCGTTGCCGCTGTGCAGACGAAGGTCAACCCCATCGTGCAGAAGGCCGGTTACACGGTCCACTACGGCGGACAGTTTGAGGCTCAGCAATCCGCCAGCAGGACGATCTACGTCATGGGCGCAGGCGTGGCGGTCTTGATGTTCCTGCTCCTGCAGCTCTCGACCGGCAAGAGCCGCGTGGCGCTGCTGGTCATGCTCAACCTGCCACTGGCGCTTATCGGCGGCATCGCGGCCATCTATCTTTCAGAGAGCCCGTCACTCGTCGGCAATACGCTCGCGCTCCTGGGGCTCTCGTCCTCGCGTTACATCGCGCCGGTCATCTCGATCGCCAGCATGGTGGGCTTCGTGACCCTCTTTGGCATCGCCGTCCGCAACGGCATTTTGCTCGTCAACCACTACGACCATCTTCAGCGGCACGAGAACCGCACCATCGCGGACTCGATCATCCAAGGGTCGATGGAGCGGCTGGTGCCGATTCTGATGACCGCGCTCACCGCCCTGCTCGGCCTCGTCCCACTCGCGCTCGCCAAAGGCAAACCCGGGAGCGAGCTGCTTGCGCCACTGGCCATCGTTGTCCTCGGCGGGTTGATCTCTTCAACACTCCTGAACTTGTTTGTTGTTCCCGCTGGCTACGCGCTGGCGTTCAACATGAAAATACCCGACGCAGACCGGCCAGGCGTTCTGGCCCGACTGTTTGCTCGCAAGGGCAAAGACCCCGTGTCCACGAATCACTAAACAGGAGAACTCAACATGCACACCCCACGCACCATCGCTTTGCTGTCCGTCATGTCGTTCGTCGCCGTCGCCCTGCCGCTGGGTGGCTGCGAACAAAAAGCCCAACCCCCCACTCCCGCCAAGGCCGATGCGAGCGCGACCAAGCCCGCAGCCGCCATGCCCGCCGGCACAAGCGCCGGCCACGACGACGGCCATCACCACGGCGAAACCACTCAGCTCGGCGAACAGACCGCTGGCGGCTTCACCATCAAGGCCTCGCGCGACGGCGACATCACCCCCGGTACGGACGCCGCCATCGATGTCTGGGTCACCGGCGGCACGGCCAAAGTCACCGCCGTCCGCTTCTGGATCGGCGCGCAAGACGGCAAGGGCTCCGTCAAAGCTAAGGCCGACATCGAGAATGACCACTGGCACACACACGCCGAGATCCCCAGCCCGCTGCCCACGGGGAGCAAGCTGTGGGTCGAGGTCGAAGCCGACGGCGGCAGCAAGGTGGTCGTGGGCTTTGAACTGAAGATCTAGCCGCCATGTTCAACGGCGCAACGACTGAATGTCACGAACGCTCTCGACCGAGAGCGTTGTGACGTTGCCTCGCCAGAGCGATCAAGGCCAACCCAGACTGAACACGACTTTCCTGTAAGCCGAGGGCGTTGCTCAGTCTTTGTCTTCCTTGGCGGGCTTCGCTTGGAGCGAGGTCGCGATGTCCTGCCACCGCGCCGCGTTGGCCTCATCGTTGAGTCGCCGATACGACCACATCATGGCACCGGCGATTCGCACCGCGAACGGCGCGGCCGTCCGCTCTGTCTTGGTGCATTCGAACGCTCGCTCCAGATACCTCAGCGATTCCCGTGGCCCTCCCGCGGCTGAGAACATCGATCCGGCTTGGAGCAGCACGGTGACCATGCCGCGCCCACATGGCGTGCCCTGGGCTTCCAGTTCCGCCAGCGTCGCGTCAGCTTCCGCCAACGCCTGCTCCATCTGACCAGAATGCATCAACGCGCCGGCAACATAGATTCGTGACTGGGCGATCTGCTGGAACGGGATCCCGATCTGCTGCTGACGTGACACCGCCTCGCGCATCGGCGCAATCACACCCGGCCCGTCGCCCCGCCGAGCCTTCGCATAGTTCATCAGCACGACGCCGGCCACGACATCGGGGTGATCCGCACCCGACACTTCAGCGCTCGCTGCGTAGTTGCGCTCCATGATCTCCACGGCCTGATCGAGCTGGTTGTTCTCCATAGAGGAGATCCCAAGCTGCCAGCCGGTGTTGTGCGTGTTGAGAGAACGGGCAGACGACTCCGGCACGCCCGGGTGATTCGAAATTCGACCGGATGTCGGTCGATTGGGACCGATTGCGTCTTAGACTGGATGGACCTCGCCCGCGCCCGTGACATGTGTCTCGGCAGGTCGGCGGGGCCGCATCAACACGGCCACTGAGGCCGGAATTCGGGAGCACACACATGGATTCGTTCCTGCAAAAGACACTTGCGATCAGCGTCGCCGTCATCGCGGTCGCCGGCTCGACCGCGCTTTTCACCAGCGCCGTGAACAGCAGCCACGCGCAGACCGCCAGCGCAGCGCCGGCAAAGTCCATCTGGGCCCCGGGAGGGAAGCGCGAACGGTGGACACCCGACAACTGCGTCTTCGCCTTTGTCGATCACCAGACCGGGCTGATGAACCTCGTCAACGACACGCCCGCGGTCGAGTACAAGAACGTCGTCGTCGGGTTGGCAAAGCTCGCCAAGATTCACAACATCCCGTCGGTGATCACCACCAGCGCCGAGACCGGGCCCAACGGCCCGAAGCTGCCGGAAGTGGTTGCACAACTCCCGAATGCCCCGTATATCAAGCGGAACGGGCAGATCAACGCGTGGGAAGATCCCGCGTTCGTCGACGCCATCAAGAAGACCGGACGTACCAAAATCGTCATGAGCGGGATCACGACGGACGTCTGCGTCGCCTTCGCGGCGTTGTCGGCTCTTGACGCCGGCTTCGAGGTCTACGTCGTCACCGATGCCTCAGGCTCCATGAGCGAGCAGACACAGCTCGCCTCACTGATGCGTATGCAGGACGCCGGGGCGATCATGGGAACCTGGTTCGCGCTCTCCTGTGAAATGCTCTACGACTGGCGGAACCCCAAGGGTCAGGAAACGGCCCAGCTCTTCGTCGAGCATTTCCCCGCGTACGCGGAGATCTTCCACAGTCATAAGGCGGCCTCCGAGAAGAAGTAAACAAATCTCCTCCGCCTCCCTCGGGCCGCCGCCTCAGGGAGGTCTTCACAGCGGGCACTCGCGTGACACCGCGCAATCGACTGTCCAGGAGAAAAACAGATGGGACGGTCTTCGTTCTCGCCGTCGGACACTGCGCTGCTGCTGATCGACCACAGATCGGCACCATGCAACTCATCAAAGACATCCCGCTGGACACCGTCACACCTCACGAGTCCTCACGACTGGAGTTCCGAATGCAACTGAACCGCCGTGACGTTCTTCTCCTTGGCGCTTCCGCAGGCTTGGCGGCGATGCTGCCCGGCTGTGCCTCGCAAGGCACCGGCCCGACCGCACCGCCGAACGCCGACGGAGCCTCCGCGCCAGATCTCATCATTCACAACGCCCGGATCACCACGCTGGATTCCAAACGACCCTCGGCTCGGGCCATCGCCTGCGCCAGCGGCGTGGTCATCTCCGTCGGTGATGACAGCGACATCCTCCGCACGCGCGGCCCGAACACACGCGTCATCGATGCTCGCGGCCGCCGGCTGATTCCCGGCCTCAACGACACCCACACCCACACCGTCCGCGGCGGTCTGAACTACGCCCTCGAACTCCGTTGGGACGGCGTCACCAGCCTCAAGCAGGGCCTGCAGATGCTCCGCGAGCAAGTCCGACGCACACCACCCGGCCAGTGGGTCCGCGTCGTGGGTGGCTGGTCATACGCGCAGTTTGAAGAGAAGCGACTCCCGACGCTTGACGAGCTCAACGCCATCGCCCCCGAAACGCCCGTGTTCGTCCTATACGTCTACACATCCGCGCTGCTGAACAAGGCCTGTCTCAAATACCTCGGCATCGACAAAAACTTCCCCGGCAACAAGTACCCCGGCGGCACCATCGTTCGCGACGCCTCCGGCGAGCCCACGGGCCTGCTTCTGGCAGACCCCTCCGCGCTCATTCTCTACTCCACGCTCAACGACGGCCCAAAGCTCAACATGGAGCAGCAGATGCTCTCCAGCCGCCACTTCATGAAAGAGCTCAATCGCCTCGGCATCACCAGCTCATTGGATTGCGGCGGCGGATTCCAGAACTGGCCTGACGACTACCTCGTCATCAAAGAGCTCCACAAGCGCAACGAGCTGACCATGCGCATCGGCGTCTCCACGTTCATCCAGCGCCCGGGCAAGGAACTCGAAGACTTCCGCAACTGGACCGAACGCTACACGCCACGCTTCAACGGCAAGGGCGAGGGCGACGACATGTTCTACCTCATCGGTGGTGGCGAGATGCTCGTCCGCTCCGCATACGACTTCGAGGTGTTCAACATGCCCCGCGTCGTCCCGCCGCCAAATGCCGAGGCGGACCTTGAGCGTGTGGTCCGTCTGCTTGCGGAAAAGCGGTGGCCGTTCCGCTTCCACGCGACCTATGACGAGACGGTGACGCGTCACTTGGACGTGCTCGAGCGTGTCCACCGCGACACGCCGATCAGCGATCTGCACTGGATCTGTGACCACGCCGAGAGCCTCAGCGACCGCAATATCGAGCGCATCGCCGCGATGAACGGTGGCGTCGCGGTGCAGAATCGCATCGCGTTCCAGGAGCTCCCCTTCCTTGATCGCTATGGCCCGAAAGCTGCGGACGAGGCCCCGCCGATCAAGCGGATCATGAAGGCCGGCGTGCCGGTGGGCGCGGGCACCGACATGTCTCGCGTGAGCAGTTACAACCCGTGGGCGTGCTTGCGATGGCTCGTGACGGGCAAAGGCGAGGGCGGCGCGACACTGCTCTCGCCCCGCACAAGACTCGATCGTGAAACCGCACTGCGCATCTGGTGTGACAACGCGTGGTTCAGCCGCGAGGAGAATCGCAAGGGCCGGCTCGCGCCCGGTCTCCTGGCCGATTTCGCGCTGCTCAGCGAAGACTACTTCTCCGTTGAAGAAGACCGCATTGCCGATCTTGACAGCGTGCTCACGGTCGTCGGCGGCCGGGTCGTCTACGCCGCGGCGGAGCACGCCGCGATGGACCCGCGCCTGCCCGAAATCGACGCCCGCTGGTCGCCCGTGCTGCACTACACGTCGTGGCGTGGAAAGGCACGCTCATCATGAACCGGCAGCCCCGTCGTCGTTTCACGTCATCAGCCGGACGCACGCTCCTTCTCGTGGTCGGTGCCAGCACTGCCGCCGTGTCACATGAGGCTCGCGGGCAATCAAATCCTGTGGCCGTGCCCGTGCCTGCTTCCGCGCCCGCTCCCGAACCCGTGACAGCACCGAGCGCCGCCGCGCCGCCGACTCCGAAGCCACCGCCTTTTCGCCTCTTCCGCTACGACGAGGACTACTCATACCTCGCCGATCCAACGCGTCGTACGAACTTTCTGGACTCCATCAAGTACATCCCGCTTGACGACGACCACACACTCGTGCTCTCGCTCGGCGGCGAAGCCCGCACGCGCTACGAGTACTTCTCGGCCCCCGCCTTCGGGCTCCGAGGTCCGGGGCAGGTGGCTGGCGGCCAAGTTTTGATCTGAATCGCCAGCTCAGGCGACTCCACCCACCCACCCGCGCCAAACGGACGAAGTACGCAAGCCAAACACGATCGACATTCGACCCTTGGCCATTTGCTAACCCTGCATCTCCCTCAACAAAACCAAAACAATGATGTCATAGATCGCGTGCGCGTACACCACGATCGCGAACCCGCGATAGAGGTACACCAGCGCGAAGAAAAGCCCCGCGCCGGTGAAGAACACCAGCCGCGTCCACTGCAGCGCACGCATCGGGTCCGCCGGGTCATAGAGCGGGTGATAGATCGCAAACGCCAGGGCCGAGCCGCAGACCGCGATGATCCGGGCCGCGGTCTCGGTGCCTTGCAGCAGGTCCTTGACCACGACATGAAGCCCCGCGATCGCCGCGAACCTGAACACAAGCTCCTCATACAACCCCGCGCCGATCGCGATGGTCGCCCGCGCGGGGATCGACATGCCGCCGATCGCCGCGGTCGGGTCGGGATTCATCGCGGCACACGTCAGCAGGTTCATCGCCGCGAACGGGTCGTCCCCGCCTCCGCCAACACCAGCACCACCGGCGAACGCCGGTGCCATCGCCGCCGCCGCTCGCTGCACCACGGCGGCGAACACCACCAGCGGCAGCGCCCACAGCGCCGCCTCCATCAGCATGCCCACCAAAACCCACCCGCGCAGCCGCCACGAATCTCCGCTCAGCACATGCCAGATCATCAGCACCGTCACCAGCGCCACGCCCGGCAGCGTGAAGCTGAACGCGCCGAAGACCTCAAAGAACTGCGCGATCAACTTCCGCGCCGCGATCGTGGACTGCACGCCCGTGTGCATGTCCGTCAGAAACAAAATCGCGCCCAACTCGTACATCGCCAGCAGCGGAAGCAGCACCACCAGCCCATGCAACGGGCGCGTCGAGAGCGCCCAGTAGTTATCCGCCGGCACCGGCGCCGGACGTTTAGGCTCGCTCACTCGCCGACGTGATCGACTCATCGCGCCGGAATATAGCACAGAGGCGCAGCGTCATGCGCGCTCCTGAGGCGCGTGTACATCCGCTCACCGCCGCGTGAGCTCGCTCATCGACCCCGGAAACACCCGATCCTTCGCGAAGGGTCTGAGCACCCCGTAGAAACGCTCCGACTCCGGGGACAGCGTCGTCACGATCGTCACCGGCCGGTTGTAACGCGGCGTGACGCTCCGCAGAATCTCCTCAGCCTCATTGAAGTCACGAAAGAACATGAACCGAGCGATCGGGCGCGGATCAGTCGGGCCGAACTTCCCCGGCACAATCATCCCCGCCTCGGGCAGCCCGTCGATCGCCAGCGAGAAGACGTTCAGCCCATCGTGCTGCCGCGGCGTCGCAACGCGGATCTCGCTGGTCGTCTCCATGTCGTCCGCGAAGGGAGCCTCAGCGTCAGTCAGGGCGTACGGGCAGAACGCCGAGTTCTGAACGATCAGCGGATGATCCACGCGGAGCGAGCTCAATCGAGCCGGCTCGATGCGCAGTCGCTTGCACAAACCCATGAGTTGCTGCGACGATCCAAAGAACGTGAGCTCACGGACATCATCATTCGGCGTGGTAGGTGAATACTGGCGCGCGGGAAACAGAAACCCCGCGCCCGCATAGTTCGACGGATGATTGAATCCAACAACGATCCAGTTCTCCGGTGCGAACTTTGCAACGTTCTCCCGCACCCACGGCAGCCGAAGCAGCACTTCGCCCGCAACGTCCGGTTCAAACTCACGCCCCTCGTCCCATTCGATGCGGTCGTACACCTGACGCAGCCGCGTTGACCAGTGCAACAGTCTGCCGGTGCGCTGGCGGACATGCTGCGTGATGACGAGATCTTGCAGCGGCGACGGCCCGATCGCGTCGAGCACCTCTGCGTACGCCCGCCGCTCACAGCGCTTGAACACGATCTCGATCAGCACCTTGCTCCAGGCTGCAACCTGCTGCTCGCTCGCGCCCTGGCCAAACCGGAAGAACTCCAAAAGTCTCGAACGGTTCGAACCCACGCGAACGCCCGCCTCGCCGAAGAACCGCAGCAGTTCCTGTTCGCCCTGCTTCGCCACATCAGACACGAAAACGTGCCGCGCGGGCTCGGGTTGCTTCACTTCCGCGGCGCAGCCGCCGACAGACGCCGCGAGTGCGAGCAAGCCAATCGCCGCAATACCCACTCGAACCATCCGCCACCTCCTCGACCATCACCCGCGCGTCACGCGCAGCGTGATCACCTCGAACGCCCGCAAGGCGAGTTCCGTCTCGCCGGCCCCGGCACTGTGCGACATGACGTCGGCGATCCCGGCGTCGCGTTTGACGGGGCGCTCGACGAGGTCCACGATCTCCACGCGTTTGGCCGGGATGTTCCAGGTGAGCGTGACGTCGCTCGGCGTGCCGGCGGTTTCCGCGAGGCGGAGGATGATGTCGCCGCGCCCGTCTTCGCTGAACTTGAACGCGCTGACTTCGACGAAGCTCGCCGGATCGCAGTCGATCTCCAGCGGGGCCCACGCCGTGATCCCGCTGGGGCGCTTCGCGCCAGCGCGAGCCGGTCCCTTCGGTGCCGCGTCCAGCGAGCGCACCAGCAGCGGGCGATGCAGGTGCTCGGCCTGCGATTCCAAATCGGAGATCGAGCCCACGCCGGCAAACGCCGTGAGCGCGAGGGAGAACTCGTGCTCGCCGGCGTCGGCGTCCGGAGCCGGGTATTCCGGAGCGCGAAGGAGCGTGACGTTGAGCGTGGTCCCCTTGCGGGTGGCAACAGCACTGCCGGCGTACTTGTGGTCATTCAGCACGGCCATGCCGGTGCGGGCGTCGCAGACCGCGATCCAGCGTTGCATCGGGGCCTCGAACTGCGCCGCCGCGCGCGCATCGGTGACGTTTGTCGCGCGCGTGACATTTCCGAACTGGGTTTGCGCGCAGTAGGTGTCGCTGCGGATGGTGGTTGGGAAGGCGGCGCGCAGAAGTGTTCGACGGGCGGACCAGCGGACGCGGGTGCGGATCTCAAGGCGCGGAGACTCTGTTTCGAGGATGAACGTTTGCTCGACGATCACGCCGGGTTCGAGTTCGCGCTCGATGCGGAGCGCGGCCCGGGCCGGGCCTGAATCCAGAACTTCCCAGACGGTTGCGGGCGCGTCGCTTGTCCGCGGGTGATCGAGGGTCGCGGCGTCGATGTCCCACGCCTCCCACTGGCGCGGGTGATCGTCGAAGAGCATGAGCTCATTCATCGGCTCGGCGGCGAGTTCGTGATAGGGCTCGGGCGCGTCGTCGTTGACGCACATGAACGAGGTCACACGGCCCACCGCGTCGATCGTCGCGCGGATGACGGTGTTGTCCAAGGTCGCGGTGCGAGCCTTGAGGTCGGCGGTGATGGTGACGGGCGTAACGTCGGCGAGCGCGGCTTCGTCGGCGGCGTCAACGACTTCGATCGAGAGCGGATCGGCAACGGCGACAAACGCGGCGTCACCTTCGCCGACAACGCGCCCGGCGGCGGAGGAGGCGGGATTGAGGGCGGCGACAGGCTCGGCGCAGCCGTGGGTGTCGAGGATGTCGGTCCAGAGCGGCAGCGCGCGATCGATCCACGATTGCGCGATCTGCGTGACGCGGACGTGCTGCTCGCGGGCGTCGTCGTAGACGGGTTCGATGGACGAGCCGGGGAGGATGTCGTGGAACTGGTTCAGGAGCACGAGCTTCCACGCTTCATCAAACTCCGCCTGGGCGCGCTTGCGCTCGGCGGCGGGGATCGCGGTGGGAGCGCCGGCGAGGAGGAACTCGGCGAGACGCAAATCGTCTTCGGCCTGACGGTTGGCTTGTTTGAGCCAGGATTGCGTGGTGAGGGTGCCGCGATGGAGTTCGAGGTAGAGCTCGCCGCGGTGCGTGGGGATGGTGCGTGCGTTGAGCACGGCGGCGGCGAAGTCGGCTTCGAGACCTTTGCAGAAATCGTCGGCGCGAGAGAAGCGTGCCGCGGGGAGGCCATCGCACGCGGCGGCGAGGCGGGCGCGGGTGAGCATCGAGGCGGTGGGACCGCCGCCGCCGTCACCAAAGCCGAAGGGCTGCAGGAGGCGAGCGCCGTGGGTGGCTGGGCGTGCGCGGTCTTTGCGGGAGGTGGTGCTGAGGAGCTGTTTGGAGCGGTGAGCGTTCTCAGCGCGCTTGAGTTCGCGCGGGTGGTTGGCGCAGTTGTAGTCGTTGCCGGGGGTTTGGTGGGCGCGGATCTGCGTGCCGTCGAGACCTTCCCAGAGGAAGGACGTGTGCGGGAAGGGGTTCGTGTCGTTCCACGAGAGCTTGTTGGTGATGAACGTCTGAAGGCCGGCGAGGCGCGCGAGCTGCGGGAGCTGCGCGGGGAAGCCGAAGGTGTCGGGAAGGAAAAGGTGCGACTGGCGCGCGGCGGGGCCGAAGCGCGACGAGAGATAGGTCTCGGCGTGGAGGAACTGGCGGCAGAGCGATTCGCCGGAGGGGACGTTGCAATCCGGCTCGACCCACATGGCGCCGCCGGCCTCCCAGCGCGCGTCGACGACGCGGGCGCGGATCTGGCGGAAGAGCGCGGGGGAGTCCTGCTCGATGAAGGCGTAGTGCTGCGGCTGCGTGCAGAGGAAGACGAAGTCGGGGTCGCGCTCCATGAGGCGGAGCACGGTGGCGAAGGTGCGCTGGCACTTGCGGCGGGTCTCGCGCAGGGGCCAGAGCCAGGCGGTGTCGATGTGGGCGTGGCCGACGAGGTGGGCGCGGAGCGTGGAGGACGCGGGCGTGGAGAGGAGCGCGGCGCGGAGGATGCCGAGCGCCTCGGGGGCGCGGGCGGCGAGTGAGGCAGCGGACGGGCCGGGTGAGACGGTGAGCGCGTTGATGGCGCGGCGGAGGGCGCTGAGGAGTTCTTCGGCGCGTGAGGATTGCCAAGGCGGCTGGGCGGACCAGGGAGCCGTGGCGGGGTGCATGGGCGGCGAGGGGGGCAGGAGCTCTTTGGCGAGCTGCGCGGCGAAGTTGAAAGTGTCGGCGAGTTCGGTCACAGTCTGATCGACGAGCACAAGCTCGGCGCTCAGAAGCGTCGCGGGCGTTGCGGATTCCCAGCGGAGCTTCGTGTCAGCGAACTCCCATGGCAGCGCGTGTACGCCGAAGGGATGGTTGCACGCGGCTTCGACGAAGAGTGTCATCGGGGCGCGGGAGCGGGAGGACAGTGCCGATTTGAGCAGTGAGGCGGGGAGCTCGACGGTCTGGTGATGCAGATCAAGGGCGTGGTGTGGCACGCCGTCGAGATAGAGCAGGGCTTCGACGTCGGTGTTGAAGCGAAGGGCGATGCGAGCGGGGTTGGGGCTGGCCTTGGCGCGGGCGGCGAGGTCAGCAAGCTGCGACGCGGAGGCGGTGAGCCGGAACCAACAGGTGGACCACTTGGGGCCCCAGCGCCAGTTGAGGTTAACGGGCTTGTACTTGGCGCCGGCCGCGAGGGCGACGTCAGGAGCGAGCGGCTCGATCGACTGGAGCGCGGCGACCTCAAGCAGGAGCGAGACAGGCGTGGCGGCGGGCGCGATGAGGTTCGCGGCGAAGGTTTCGTAGGTCGAGAGGGTGAGTTCGGCGGGTGTGGGCATAGGGGAGGATAGGGACAGGGCCACATGGCGCAGGGCCACACGGCACATCGGACAGAGACGGGATAGCACGAGGAGCACGCGAGGACGCGGGGAGTGCAGAGAGACGCAGAGGGAACGCGAAAGACGGGGAAGTACACGGAGGGGGAAGGGCCGAGGCGGGAGGAGGGAGAAATCGCAAATGGCGAATCAGAAGACGGCTGAATGGGCACCGGCGGACTGTGCGAGTGGCGACGACGGGGCTTGGCTGACCAACTGACGCCTGATAACTGACAACTGACAACTGACAACTGACAACTGACGGCTGATTTCGCATGGGCTGACGGTCTGGGAAGCGATTCGACATGTGTGGGCGGGCACGTTCGCGTGTGGCAGTCTTGTTGCGAAGGTTTGAACCATGAGCAGTCAGCCAGTGTCAGCATCGACGTTCGGGTTCCGGCTTGCGACCGTGGAGCGCGATGCCGGTCGGAGCACGAAGAGTGCCGATCGCGAGCGCGGCGTGTCAACATCGAGCGAGGCGATTGCGGGCGTGTACTCGCGCTGCGGCGATGTGCTCTATCGGTTCTTCATGGTGCGCCTGGGCGGCGATCGGGCCGAGACGGACGACCTGATGCAGCGGCTGTGGATTGCGGCGCAGCGCGGGGCGGGCGGCGTACCGGAAGCGGAACTGGAGTTCTGGCTGCGCGGGGTGGCGAAGCGGCTGGTGGTGGAGCGGGTGCGCGAGGTGGGCAGAGAGCGGAGGAACCTGCCGCGGGCGAGCGCGGAGGTGGCGGGAGAGTTGGCGGAGCGGATTGGGCGGGAGCGGCTGCCGGCGGAGATGCTGGCGCGGCGCGAGGTGATGGACCAGTTGCTGCTGGCGGTGACAGAGCTTGGCAGCGCGGACTTTGAGGCGGTGCATCTGCACTACTTCGTCGGGCTTGGCTTGGCGGAGATCGGCACGCGGCTGGGACTGAGCGAGCGGGCGGTGGAAGGACGGATGTATCGGGCTCGGGCGGAGCTGCGCGAGCGGCTGCGCCGGATTGCGGAGTAAGTCAGAGGGATCGAGGGATTTGGTTGAAGATGCGCCATGGCGGTCGGCTCGGACGCGAGCCCAATGCGGTGATGGTTGCGACGGTTGATTCGAACTTTTCATACACACTCATTTGATGAGAGGCTTGCCATGAACACGAACGAGACTTTCAACGCGGGCGGATCGGGTGATGCGGGCGATCAGGCTGATCGGGTGATGCACGAGAACCTGGCGCTCGCGGCGGAGCGGATGGCGCTGCCGTCGGGCCCGAGCGCTGAGCAGATGGCGGCGTACATGACCGCGGGTGAGCCGGCCGGCGTGATCACGCGGCGGCATGACGCGGCGGGCACGGGCGATGGCGCCGGGGCGCGAGTGGTGCGCCGGCGTGGCGACGGTGG
>VYLL01000158.1_pt1 | contig 36119 bp, 31 predicted proteins | sample 5114301 | NCBI WGS metagenome assembly VYLL01 (sample SAMN12291809, study PRJNA351875) | freshwater metagenome | isolation source: freshwater lake | place: USA: Michigan, MSU2 Lake | collected 2011-08-16 | reverse complement strand
AAAGTATCATTCTGCCGTTAGTGATTCACTTGAACCCAATCGATCTTTTTATAGAAGATTCCCCTCAAAAGCTTTCCCCATAAGGATTATGGGCATACTTGTCACCCCGTCAGGCTTAAACCCCTTATACAGAAAGAGTTTTGGCGGTATCCTAATCTGGTACTCCTGTCAAGGATTGTTAAGACGCGTTTACCCTGACTAAAAAACGCTTTGACACTTGGGGAAAAAATTGATAAAAACTCAGCAAATTTTAAGGAAGACTTGATTTTAGCGTTGTAGAATGAAACAAAACCAAGCTTCCGCAATTATATGGACACACAAAAGCTCCGCGATCAGTTACATAATCTCAACGAAGTGAGTAGAAACCTGCTGCGCTGCCAGACTGTCGAGGAGATAATCGAGAAAGCCTTAGCAGAAGTGAGACGGCGCTTAAATACTCAAGTAGCTTCGATATTTCTCTTATCCAAAGATGGCGTGATCAAGCGCGTTGGTATTGATGGAGTTGATAAAGATAATCATCCTATTGATAAAAATTGGTTTCGGGATGAACAATACCAACCCGAAGAAAGTTTTTCTGGTAAGGTGATTCCTGCCTTTGAAGCTGAATATGGTTATGGAGAACCCCAATATTCTAATGATCTTTTGGCTGATTATCCTAGTATGATCAACGAAAATCCTTATCTGCAAAAACTCGGACAGTTAAAATGTGGTATTTCCGTTCCTCTCAATGGTCCAAATACTACTTTTGGTACTATTGAAGTCTTGAATAAAAGTGCTGAGGCTAATCAAGATAAATTTTCCCTTGAAGATGTTTATTGGTTAACCCAAATTGGAACAATTGTCGCTAATTTTATCGTGGAAAACAGGAGAAAAGAAAGATTTAGAATTTACAAGAAGTTGCTGGAATATCTAGTGACATTAGAGAACGATTACAGAAATTTTAAATTGAGTGAGGTTTGTCAATTTGTTGTGGAAAAAGTCACCACCGACTTTACTCCTTATAAAGTTTGTATTATCCGCATTCCTGACGAGGGAGATGGTTTAAATATTATGGGAAAATCCTGTAATGGCGACGAAGATTTTTTAGAAGGGAGAAAAGATGGCTCGATCAAATCTGGCAGTCAAATTGTCGGCGAAGTTTATAAAAGTAAGCAACCCAAAATTCTTCCTGATATTGGAGAAGAAATCCATAAGTTTAACAACAAAGAATGGATTGAAAACAAAAAACTAAAATCCTTCGCTTGCTTGCCCTTGTTAATTCAAAATGAATGTGTCGGTACTATCTCAGTTTATACGCAATATCATTATAAATTTTACAATAATTATTGGGTTTTTCTTGATACCATAGCTCTCTATGTAGCCGCCATCATTACCAGAGTCAAGATGAGCGAAGAATTTCGCCAAATTCGCCAAGAACGCAATGATATTCGAGAAAGCTTTCTCAATGCTTCTGTTTTGGTTAGTTACGATCAAATGAGTAAAAATATTTTACATCAATATAAAAATAAGCTAATTAGTTTTTCCCAATTCCTAGAGACAATTTCTGCTGAAGATAGATTGAGTAACAAAGAAAGAGCAAGAATAGTGGCAGAACAGAAAGAATCGATAGATCAACAAATTGAAGAAATAAAACAGGAATTAGAAATCACCAATAATCAATCCATTGATATTAACCAAACTCTGAAAGAAGTAGTTCGAGGTTTTTCTTTTGCCTTTAGTGATACTGATATACAAGTTATCGAAACCTACGATAAAACAATTCCCTTGATGAATCTTGATGAAAGAGAAATCAAAGATATTATTTTTAATCTCTTATCCAATGCGGAAAAAGCCATCCAAAAAGCTGAACGCAAAAAGGGAGAGATCACGATTATGACCAGTATTGATACTTTAGAGGGAATTCAATATATTAAAATCATGGTAGCAGATAATGGCATTGGCATTGCCAAGGACATTCAGGATAAAATCTTCACCAGAGGATTTACCACTCGCGCCAAAGAAGGGGGTACAGGATTAGGTTTATATGTTGTCCATGAGATTATTAAAAGTTATGGAGGAAAAATTTACTTTGACTCTAGCGTCAAGGGAACTAAATTTTATGTGGGAATTCCTCTCAAACGCTATAAAATTTAGAAAATAACGAAACATTTAAATTTAACTATTTTGCCAAATCAAATAAGGAGAAATACCATGACTGTGTGTGATGACATTTTACTCAAACAAGAAATTGTGGTTATGGAAGATGATCTCTTCCTACAACAAGCTATCAAAGAAGCGATCAAAAAAAATCTGCCCTGGGAAATAAGAATAGTCGGAAGTGAAAAAGAAGCAATATCCTTAATTCAGCAGCAGGAAGCGGGTTATTACATTCTTGATGTCCACATGGGAAGCAATCGGGAACAGGAGGGATTGGATGCCTTAGAAAAAATCAAAGGCATTAACAGTCAAGCGTTTGTTTCGATTCTTTCTGCTTATCCTAATAACCGAAGACTAGCAGAAAACCTAGACGTTGATATTTTTATCGATAAGACTCCTAATATACAGGAAGATATTCGCAGTAAACTTATACCAAAAATGCTACAGTATCGGCTTAATTGTCTGCAAGCATCAGAAGCAGAAACCCGTCTCCATCTAGAGAAAATTTATTATGATTCAGATGTAAATATTATTGCTTACGAAAGACTGAAATCAGAGCCAGCATGGTTAAAAGAAAATGAAGGACAATATGTCGCTTTTGTTGATGGGGAATTTGTCGGTAGTTGCCAAAATAAGCAGGAGTTACTACAACAGCTTCGAGAGAAATATCCTGAAAAGTCAAGGTTCTTTAAGAAAGTTGACAAAGAAGATAGAATTATAGACATTCCCTACTTTGATATTGTTGAATAGACTTTAGAGAAATCTTTTATTATCCATCTAACGGAGTTTAATTCATGTACACAGGTCAATATGAGAATATTCAAGGGTCTACTTATAGACCAAGACCAACAGCTTATCTACAAGTTGTCAATCCTTCCTCCTCATCCCGTTATGGTGAAGTTGAAGCAATTGTGGATAGTGGGGCAACAATGACTTGTATTCCTGAATCAATAATTGCCAGACTTGGATATTTAGAGTACAGCCATCAAAAGGTGAGAGATGCTAATAATAACGTCGTCCTAAGAAAATCATATATTCTCAATATCACCATCGGCAATTATACATTTAATGATCTGGAAGTAATCGGATTTTCAAAATCTTATGCCCTGCTCGGTTGCGATATACTTAATCAGAGTAAAATCATGCTTGATGCACCTAACAATCGATGGATTTATAACTGTCCGGGACAATGTTTAGAATCAGATGGAACCACTGTAGATGCAACTCCATGAATAAAATCAAGAGATTTTTAAATAGGTTTTTAAAATTTGCTTTTTTGGGTAAAATTCCGTCTACTAGACCCATTGTTGATATTGATGAATCCTTTCTGGAACCTACCAATCAGATCAATACAAATGCCGACGAATCCAGTCAAGATCAGATTAAAAATCAGTTAATCATCAAAATTAATTGGCTTTTAATGATAGTTTGTGCTGTTTCCTTTGGATTTATCATTATTTATCCTTTAATCTATCCTGATAAAGCCGTTCCTGATATTATCCAAAATGCTTTCTTTACTACCTTAGGATGGTTTGGCGGTGTCTTAGGAGCCTTTTTTCAAGTAGAGCAAAATAAATAACTAATTTTCAAACTAAATCCTATCGGAGGAGAAGCGAGAGAAAAAATCTATTGAATCGGTGGAAAACTGTGGCAGCTTTGAGCCAAGTCACCCGGTCAATCCACATAAATTATCAGAGATTCGGGAATCTAATCTCGGATTGATTGTCTTTCTGCGTCGAGATTTCTTGAGATATACAATTACACAAAACTCGCAACAATTTGAAAGCTTATATGGTAATTATGATCTATCTTGGAATCTAGAATCGTTTCTTAAACTTTCCTATTGGCTCTGCATACAATCATCAGTTATTAATGCTCGCTCTCAGGATTTATTCGATTGTTCAATTGAAGATTTAAAAGAAAAATTAGAACTACTTTGGGGCAAAAAATTAGGTTTAGATAATTCCAAAGAAGCTAAGTCAGCCAATTGGATTTTTGCGGCTTTAACTGATTTTAATGGGAGACTGCAAGCTAGGGATATTGTGAGATTTTTGTATTATGCTGCGAATGTTACTGTAGAAAAAACAGAAGAAGTACAATTTCCTAAATGGTCGAATACTAGACTGTTGCCTCCCCAAGCGATTCGACGAGCGCTTGAACCCTGTAGTCGAGAAAAAGTTAGAGAGTCTGAGGAAGAATATCCTATATTTAAAAGCTGGGTACAAAAAAGTTTACCTACATATAGTGATAAAAAAATTCCTTTTTCTCTAGAACAGTTTAAGCTGGATGCTACTACAGTCAATATTCTTGAGCAAATGGGAGTAATTTACGAGGACAAGGATAAAGAAGATGCAGTTCGTTATTATATGCCCGAAATATTCCGTGAAGGGTTAGGATTTTCTAGTCAAGGTGCGCGTCCTCGTGTTCTCGCTTTAAAGCGCAAAGTTTTGGGGAAATCAAATTTTTAATGGTTCGAGCTTTTTGGCAATGACTATATGATTGATTGTTGTCAGCTTTTCAAAACAGGATTTGCTATTACCCAGCATTGGGGAATTGATTCGTTCATCAAAAAAGCTACACTACTGGGATTCTTGTGTTTTTTTAGCTTTCCTGAAAAATGAAAAGGATAAAATTAATGATTGTATTTCTGTTCTCAAAGTAGCTGAAAATGGTCAGGTAATCTGTCACCGCCGCCTACTCTAGTGCAGTCAAAGCCGATCACCCGAAGCCATCAAAACTATCCAGGGTGCAGGAGTTGAACCTGCCTAGCACGAATTATGAGTTCGTTGCCTCAACCGCTCGGCCAACCCTGGGTTATACTATTAACTCATTATAGATCGGTAATCACTCCGAACGTGAAAATCCAGCCCCACCAAGATGAAAAAATTTTCAATCAGCACCTCCTTGCAGTTAGGACTCCTTTTGATGGTAGCCATGTTAGCCGCCGGCTTCGGTAGCGGTTGGGTAGCCTATCAATTGGGAATCGCCTCCCTGAAGGGAGTCAGTCAACCAGATATCAACCCCGCTAAAAAGTTTACCAACGATCGCACCAGTTATGGTCGCAATCAAACTTTTATCCCCGTGAAGGAAGAAGAGGTGCTGAAAAGAGTGAGAGTTTATATGCAACAACAGAAAAACAAACCGCAATCAAAGGACGAAACCAAAGGATAGGCTTTAAAAAAGGCGTATTTTGCCTTTTCGCTATGGATAATCAGGATTTATTGACTCGTTTAATTTTAGTCTTTTTACTAATCGCCCTCAATGCTTTTTTCGTAGCGGCCGAATTTTCGCTTGTGTCTGTCCGTCGTACCCGCATCAGTCAGCTAGTGGCTGCGGGAGATGTGCCAGCGCAGACGGTACAATCTCTACAAAAAAGTCTCGATCGCTTACTTTCCACTACCCAATTAGGCATCACCCTTTCTAGTTTAGCTTTAGGTTGGATCGGGGAGAGTACCATGACCGTTTTTGTGAGGAAATTACTAAGTTTTTTACCCTTTTCCTTAAACTGGCAAAATCTTCTCTCCCATGGTTTCTCTCTTTGTCTAGCTTTTTTAATCGTGGCCTATCTCCAGATAGTTTTTGGGGAACTTTATCCCAAATCCCTCGCTTTAATTTATGCCGAACCAATGGCGCGATTATTAGCGGCACCTATTGGCGTTATTTCCCGAATTTTTAAGCCTTTTATCGGTATTCTTAACCAATCAACTCGTTTTTTATTGGTTTTAACCCGTATCCCCGAAGTAGATCTACAGCGTTCTAGTCGGGTAACTTCCGAGGAATTACAATTAATTATCAGCATGGAAGGGGAATTAACGGGATTAGAAGCAGCGGAAAGGAAAATTTTAAATAATGTTTTCCAGTTTAGCGAAATCACTGCCGCGGAAATCATGGTTCCCCATAACCGTTTAGTAGCTATTTCCTCGACCGCAACTTTTGAGGAATTATTGCTCCAAGTAGTTAACAGTGGCTATTCTTGTTATCCTGTGGAAGGAGATTCCGGTGATGATATCCGTGGTCTGATCGATTTTAAAGATTTAGCTTTACCCCTTGCTCAGGGTCAGTTAAATTTAACAACCCCGATTAAACCTTGGTTAAAACCTGTGCGTTTTTTCCCCGAAACCACTGCTTTAAATGAATTACTAACAGTGATGCGGGAATCATCCTTAAAGATGGTTATCATTGTCGATGAATTTGGCAGAACAGCCGGTTTATTAACCCTAAAAGATTTAATCGGTGAGATTCTGGGAACTTTTTCCCCTAGTGATGAATCAGGAACAGTAAAATATCAACTCCTCGATGAATCGACTTTTCTCGTACAAGCACAAATGAATTTAGAGGACGTGAACAAAGCATTAAATTTAAGTTTACCCTTGGCCGATGAATACCAAACCCTAGCTGGTTTTGTCCTCCATCATTGGCAAAAAATACCGAAGGTGGGAGAACAATTATATTACCAAAATTTAGAATTTACCATCATTTCTAAGGTCGGCCCTCGCTTGGAACAAATTAAGATTTATCGGCAACAACTATCCTCATAATATAAACAAGAAACAACTTTTCTCATTTATCCTTCTTGATTGTTAATCGAGTCAATAGCTGCCCACTCCTGTCACCATGAAACACCTTTTGACACTCCTCCCCCTCAGCTTGGGATTAATTGCCCTCACCCCCGCAAATTTGCCCCTAGAACGTTTTGAAATCTCACAATTAGGAACATCTACGGGATACGATGAACGACTGCTAACGGACAAAAAAACCCTCCTACAAGCGATCGATCATAGTTTACGTTATCTGAATAGCTCGGCGGCGATCCGCGCCTATCAAAATTATCCTATTCCTGAAATAACTCGTCAGCGAGTGCAGCGTTCCTTAGTCCGTTTTCGTCAATTAGTGCAGAATTCTCCCACTCCCGCAGCTCTACAAAAGGCAGTAAAAAAAGAATTTATTTGGTATCGTTCTTTGGGTAATGATAGCCAGGGAAATGTTAAATTTACTGGTTATTTTGAGCCAATTTATCAAGCAAGTCGCCAAAAAACCGCCGAGTATAAATATCCTCTTTATCGCCGACCTGCTAACTTTTCTCGCTGGTCAAAACCCCATCCAGCTAGGGTAGAATTAGAGGGAAAAGATGGTTTACTGGGGGAAAATAGCCGTCTCTCGAGATACGAATTAGTCTGGTTAAAAGATCGCTTAGAAGCTTATTTAGTTCATGTGCAAGGTTCGGCGAAATTACGTTTACCTAATGGTCAAATTATGAGCATCGGTTTTGATGGCAATACCGAGCATCCCTACACCAGTCTGGGAAAAGAAATGATTGCCGATGGTATTTTTCCTGCTGAGGGTTTAACCTTACCAATGGTTTTGGATTTTCTCAGAAATAATCCTGAGCAATTAAAGAATTATATTCCCCGCAATAATCGGTTTATTTTCTTTCGAGAAACCCACGGCGCAGCTGCCACTGGTAGTATTGGAGTTCCGGTTTTACCGGAAAGATCGATCGCTACAGATAAAAGTATTTTTCCCCCCGGTGCTTTAGCAGTAATTGAGACAGAAATTCCCGAGGGAAATCTTAATAAAAAATTAGTTAGTCGCTATGTTCTCGATCAAGATACTGGCAGTGCGATTAAAGGTACTGGGAGGGTAGATATTTTTATGGGAACAGGAAAAAATGCGGGTGAGCGAGCCGGTTTAATTAATACTCCCGGTCAGTTATATTATTTATTATTGAGGGAATAGGAAATAGTAAGTAGGGAGGCACAATTATTTGTAGGATGGGTTAGCGCACTTCGTAACCCATGCGGGCGTTGGGTTTCATACTTCAACCCAACCTACGTTCATCTTATATTTGATTCCACCCACCTACTTATAGGTAGAATTAAGATACACTTCCCGGAATCAGTTATCATACTTAAGTGAGAATTTAAACAATAGAATCATGAAAAAAAACATAAATATAGATTGGTCGGATTGTGGTCCAATTACTTTAGTAGTCGTGCAGCCGACTTCTTTTTGTAATCTCAATTGTGATTATTGTTATTTACCCGATCGCCACTTAAAAAATACCTTATCCTTAGATTTAATCGAGCCGATTTTTCAGAGGGTTTTTAGTAGTCGTTTTCTCCAAGATGATTTTACCATTTGCTGGCACGCCGGCGAACCCTTAGCAGTTCCCATCAGTTTTTATGAAAGTGCTTTCGCCAAAATTGCGGAAGTTAGCGAGAAATATAATCAGCAGGGTTACTGTTTTCGTCATTCAGTACAAACTAACGCCACTTATATTAACGATGCTTGGTGTCAATTATTTAAAAAGCATGATGTTTATGTGGGAGTCAGTCTTGATGGACCGGCCTTTATTCACGATATCCACCGGCAAAACCGCAAGGGAACTGGCAGTCATGCTGCTACAATGCGGGGGATTTCTTTCTTGCAAAAACATGAAATTGATGTCAGTATCATCGCTGTTTTAACAGAAGATTCTCTCGACTATCCCGACGAAATTTTTAACTTTTTTTGGGATCATGGTCTTACCGATGTGGCTTTTAATATGGAAGAAACCGAGGGTATTCATTCGCAATCTTCCTTAGATAAATTAGGGATTGAACAACGTTATCGCCAGTTTATCGCCAGATTTTGGGAGTTAGTCACGGCCAAACAAGGAGAATTTAAGCTGCGGGAATTTGAATCGATCTGTAGTTTAATTTATGCCGATGAACGCTTAGAAAATACCGATATGAATCGACCTTTTATGATTGTCAATTTTGATAATCAAGGTAATTTTTCCACCTTTGATCCGGAATTACTATCGATTAAAACCCAACCCTACGGCGATTTTATCTTTGGTAATGTTTTGACCGATTCCCTGGAATCTATCTGTGAAACTGAGAAATTTCAACAAATTTACGCTGATATGCGCGGTGGAGTCGATTTATGTCGGCAAAAATGCGATTATTTTGGGGTTTGCGGGGGTGGTGCCGGTAGTAACAAATATTGGGAAAATGGCACTTTCAACTCCACAGATACTAAAGCCTGTTTATACCGGATTAAGTGTATCACCGATATAGTTCTCGATCGCCTAGAAAATTTATTAGAAGTTTAAAGATTTTTTTAGCTATCAGTAATCAGTAATCAGTTATCAGTTATCAGTTATCAGTTATCAGTTCACTGATTACTGTTTACTAATAACTTATGAAAAAAACCTGATCTAAATACCATTTTTCCAAAGTAACGACAGAGATGGTCATGCCTGCTACGAATAAAGAAAAATGGTATTATTCTTCTTCTAAACTTAATCCTAACGCCTGTAAGCGTTCCGCTAGTCGATCCGCACGTTTCTTTTCTTTATCGGCACGTTTCTTTTCTTTATCGGCACGTTTCTTTTCTTGACGCATTTGAGACTCTAACTCAACAGTTGTTAAAAATTTCTCTCCATCAGGACGATACAATTCTAAACTAGATTTATTCCAGATAAAACGCACACCTAAACGGGGACTTATCCAGTCATTGATGGGGATAATTTCTCTTAAAGTTTTTCCCTGTCTTTGCCATCCTTGTAAACGACAGCGCATCGGGTTATATAAATAGTATTCTTCTACACTATATGTGTCATAAAACTCTAATTTTCGACTCATCTCTGCTTTTGTATTCTTCGGTGATAGAATTTCAAAAACCACTTGAGGAGCGATATTTTCTTCCTGCCATTGACGATAGGAACCCCTTCGTCCTTTGGGACGGCCAAAAGCTACCATCACATCGGGAGCAACCGGTGAAACCAAAGTAGAACGCAGAGGATACCAGAGTAAATCTCCGGCAATAAACACCTTAGGGTCATCGGCAAATATAATCTCTAAATTCTCCTTAATTTTAACAATCCACTCATATTGTTCGGTATTATCTGCCATCGGTTGACCATCGCTATCGGGGAAAAGAAGATCGTCGTCAATATCAAGATAACTAACCATTGTCTTTTAATTTTAATGGATGGTTGTTTTCTGATTGTAGCAAGATAATTAAGTAGGTAGGCATTAAAAATTATCAGACACCCCCCTTATCAAGGGGGGATTAAGGGTAGGGTTGATTCATGAATCAACCCTACCTTGAATCAACCCTAGGGAGAAGGGAGAAGAGGAGAAGGGAGCAGGGAAGTGGGGGAGAAGGGGAGAGGGGAGGAGGGAGAAAAAAGCTGATGGCTGACAAAAGGTCTTAAGCGGCGGTTATATCTATTAAAGTCTATATTTATCAAAAAGTTAATTGACTAGAATCTATAAAAGCGTTAGGATTGATGGTGACAAATAGTTGTTATTGAGAAGGGGATAAGAACTTGATACAGGCAACCCTGCACCAGTTAAGGGTTTTCGAGGCTACCGCTCGACACAGTAGCTTTACCAAGGCGGCCGAGGAGTTATTTATCACTCAACCTACCGTCTCAACCCAAGTCAAACAACTCACAAAAGCCGTGGGTTTACCGCTATTCGAGCAAATCGGCAAACGTTTATTTTTAACCGAAGCGGGTCAGGAATTACTGTTCACCTGTCAAGAGATTTTTAATAAATTGGACAACTTTCAAATGAAAGTGGCCGATATTAAGGGAACTAGACAGGGAAAGCTGACTTTAGGCGTAATTACTACCGCTAAATACTTTGTACCGCGATTACTGGGGGCATTCTGTCAACAGTATCCCGGTATTGACATCGCCCTGCAAGTGACTAATCATCAGAAACTGCAAGAGCGAATGTTAAACAACGAGGATGACCTCTATATTCTCAGTCAACCGCCGGAAGAAGTGGAACTTTGTTCTCAGTCTTTCCTGGAAAATCCCCTAGTGGTGGTGGCGCGACGAGATCATCCTTTGGTGGGCCAGAAAAATCTGCCCCTTGAGTGCCTCAACCAGCAACCTTTTATTATGCGCGAATCGGGATCTGGAACCCGCCAAGCGGTACAAAAATTATTTAATCTCCAAGATATTAAGGTGAAGGTGCGCTTGGAATTAGGCAGTAACGAAGCCATTAAACAGGCTATTTCTGGCGGTTTGGGACTATCGGTACTATCTAAGCATACTCTCATCTCGGAAGGGGAAAACGGCGAATTAGCCATCCTCGACGTGGAACATTTTCCGATTCAGCGCAATTGGTACGTTTGTTATCTGGCCGGAAAACAACTTTCCGTGATTGCCGATGCTTTTTTAAAATACCTGCTGGAAGCTAGTCAAACTCTCCCGATTAATGCCTCGTTAAAAAATGGTGACAGCTTATTAGTGAGCCATTAAACCTTAAACTTTAATTCAGGATCATTTTTCTTCTTGAGGTGTTTATATGTTCGAGTCCTTCAGCCAGACTATCTGGTTGGTACCTCTTTACGCCTTTGCGGGCGCACTTCTCGCTCTACCCTGGTCTCCCGGTATTATCCGGCAAACCGGCCCGCGACCGGCTGGTTATCTGAACTTGATCATGACCTGCTGGGCTTTTTTGCATAGCCTTTTCGCTTTGCTCGCCGTTTGGGGTCGTCCGCCTCAATCCATAGCATTTAATTGGCTAAATGCCGCAGATTTAAGCATATCTTTAGATGTGCAGATTTCGGTCGTTAATATCGGGGCTTTACTGCTAATTACCGGCTTAAACCTCGCCGCTCAGGTATATGCGATCGCCTATCTAGAAATGGATTGGGGTTGGGCAAGGTTTTATTCTCTCGTCGCCCTCTTTGAAGGGGGTATGTGCGCCCTAGTTATCTGTAATTCGCTATTTTTCAGCTATTGTGTGCTAGAAGTTCTGACTCTCGGCACTTATCTGCTGATTGGTTTCTGGTTCAATCAATCTCTGGTAGTGACGGGGGCGCGGGACGCTTTTCTGACTAAACGGATTGGCGATTTAATCCTGTTGATGGGAGTGGTGGCCCTTTTACCCCTGGCGGGAACCTGGAACTTTGACCAATTAGCAGAATGGGCGGCTACAGCCAATTTAAACCCCAATGTGGCTAATTTACTCTGTTTAGCCCTGATTGCAGGTCCAATGGGCAAATGCGCTCAATTTCCCCTGCATTTATGGCTAGATGAGGCCATGGAAGGACCGATGCCCGCGACAATTCTGCGGAATACCGTCGTCGTTTCCACTGGCGCTTGGTTATTGGTGAAATTAGAGCCGGTGCTACAATTATCGCCCTTAACTTTACAGGTGATGATCATTGTTGGCTCTGTTACTGCCATCGGTGCTGGTTTAATTGCGATCGCCCAGATCGATGTTAAGCGTTCCCTTTCCTATTCCGTCAGTGCCTACATGGGACTGATTTTTATCGCTGTTGCCACCGGACAAACGGAAACCGCTTTAGTGTTACTCTTTACTTATGCGATCGCTATGTCCCTGTTAGTCATGGTGGTGGGTAACATCATTTGGAATAATATCAGCCAAGATTTAAGCCAATACGGCGGTTTATGGTCTCGTCGTCCCGTTTCTGGTATTTGTTATCTCGTCGGTGCCGCTAGTTTAGTCGCACTGCCTCCCTTTGGTGGTTTTTGGTCATTGGCCCGCATGGGCGATCGCCTCGCAGAAGTCAGTGGTTTACTGTTATTAGTGCTATTGTTGGTCAATGCCTTAACTGCCTTTAGTGTCACTAGAGAATTTTGCGTTTTCTTTGGCGGTAAAATCAAACCGATGACCCTGCGCTCTCCGGAAGCTCTTTGGCCCTTAGTTATCCCCATGACTGTGACCATGGGTTTCGCCCTTCATTTGCCGATTTTATTAGCGCAATGGCATTTATTACCAAGTAACTTAAATCTGGGAGTGGCTTTTCTCTTGGTGCTTTCCACTGCTGCGGGCGTAATTCCGGCAGCATATATTTATCTGAATGAAAATATCTCCAAACCGATCGTTTTTCAACCGAAAGCCCTTCAAGATTTCTTTGCTAACGACCTTTATACAGCCAAATTGTATAAAGTCACCATCGTTTTTGTCGTCGGACTAATCTCGCAAATTATTAACTGGATCGATACCTTTCTGGTGGATGGCATCGTTAATCTGGTGGGATTAGCCACGGTTTTTGGTGGTCAGAGTTTGAAATATAACGTCTCGGGCCAAACCCAATTTTACTTTCTGTCGATTATTTTGGGGGTGGCTTTGATCGGTATTATCATCTGCTGGCCCCTACTAGCACAAATTTCTCTAGTTTTCAGTTAAAGATTTGATAACTTAGGCTTTTCTTTAGCATCCCCGGCCCTGACAATAGGATTTGTCCTGATTAATGGAAACAATTACCTATGTTCAATACCTCTCGTCGCCAATTAATCCGTTATGGGGGTGGTTTTTTGGGAACCAGTCTAGCCGCCTCTGTTTTGGGTTCTCAGTTGTCCAAAAGTAACGCCCAAACTGCTGTTAATTCCCAGCCATGGCTAACGGCTCAAAATCAAGGATTGAACCCAGACCAGGCCTTAACTATGCTCATGGAAGGCAATCAACGTTTCTGGGAACGAAGACAAAAAAGTCCTAACCGCGATCAAGCTCGACTCACAGAAGTGGCCGAAAGTCAAGCCCCTTTTGCGGCAATTTTGGGCTGTGCCGATTCTCGCGTGCCGGCAGAAATTGTTTTTGATCAAGGATTAGGAGATCTATTTGTTTGTCGGGTAGCGGGAAATTTAGCCACTTCCGAAGAAATTGGTAGCCTCGAATTCGGCACGTTGGTGTTAGGAGCCAAGGTAATTGTTGTCCTTGGCCATTCTCGTTGTGGAGCGGTAAAAGCCACCATTGAAGGGGGTCGTTTCCCCGGTCAAATCGGTCGTTTAATCGATGGCCTACAGGTGGGAGTTGATCGGGCCGAAAAACAACCCGGTTCTAACAAACTTGAGCGAGCAATTAAATCCAATGTTATCTATCAAGTAGAGAAATTGGGCAAATCCCCGGTCATGGGTGATTTAGTAGATAAAAAACAATTAAAAATTGTTGGAGCCTACTACGATCTCGATACCGGCAAAGTGAGTTTAATTTAGTCAATTCTAGATTAGTCATCGTGTCGGTTGGCTAATCCTTTTCTCATCCCAGTCATTATAAATTTGATCGATACCAATATGCTCAGTACCCTGCTTTGGTTGCCAATAATTGGAGCAATTATCGTCGGTCTTTTCCCCGATAAATTTGCCCCAGCAAAATTACGTCAAATTACCCTCTTTTTTGTTGCCGCCGTCCTCCTTTGGTCTTTATATCTGCTGACCCAATATAACTTAACCAGCAATGGCTTTCAATTTTCTGAATACCGCGAATGGGCAAAACCAATCGGTTTAAGTTATAACCTCGGAGTCGATGGTTTGTCCTTACCGTTAATTATTTTAAGCTGTTTCTTGACAGGAATAGCTATCTATAGTAGCGAAGAAAAAATAGAGCGTCCCCGACTTTATTACATCCTAATCCTCCTGATTAACGCCGGGGTTTCTGGGGCATTAATGGCCAAAAACCTGCTGCTGTTCATCGTTTTCTATGAACTAGAATTAATCCCCTTTTATCTGATGATTGCTATCTGGGGAGGCGAAAAACGTGGCTATGCTTCGATTAAATTCCTTCTCTACACTGCTGTCTCCGGGTTATTAGTCCTAGCGGCATTTTTAGGCATAGGTTTCCTCAATGGTGGCACTTTTGACTATTCCTCCCTCTCGACCGCCGATTTCTCCCAAAAAACCCAGTTACTGCTCTTAACTCTGCTGTTAGTGGGATTTGGCATCAAAATTCCCCTCGTACCTCTCCATACTTGGCTACCGGATGCCTACACGGAAGCTTCCCCCGCTACAGCAATTTTATTAGGTGGTATCCTCGCTAAACTCGGTACTTATGGCTTAGTTCGCTTTGGTCTGCAATTATTCCCAGAAACTTGGTCTTTAATCGCCCCCGGACTGGCAATTGTCGGCGTTATTAGCGTTATTTACGGGGCCTTGAGCGCTATTGCCCAAAAAGACATTAAACGCATGGTGGCCTACAGTTCGATCGGTCACATGGGCTATATACTGGTAGCAGCCGCCGCCGGCACGGGTTTAAGCGTCCTTGGTGCCGTCGCGCAAATGATTAGCCACGGTCTCATTCTCGCCCTCTTATTCTATCTGGTGGGCATTGTCGAACGCAAAGCCGGAACTAGAGATTTAGACGTTTTAAACGGTTTAATGAACCCAATTCGCGGTTTACCCCTGGTTAGCGCCCTGTTAATTCTCGCCGGTATGGCCAGTGCTGGGATCCCCGGATTAGTGGGATTTGTGGCGGAATTTATCGTTTTTCAGGGGAGTTTTTCCCGTTTTCCCGTGCAGACGGTTCTCTGTATCATCGCTTCCGGTTTAACGGCGGTTTACTTTGTTATCCTGCTTAATCGCACCTGTTTTGGTAAATTGGATAATAAACTTGCCTACTATCCCAAAGTCCTGAAATCGGAAACTATCCCCGCTTTTGTCTTAATGGTATTAATCGTCTTTTTAGGCATTCAACCCAATTATTTAGTCCGTTGGATTGAACCCACCACTAACTCGATGGTTGCCAGCTTATCGGGACAAGCAAAACCTAGTTTTGTGTTACAAAAATCTCCGCAAAAGTCCTCAAAAACCAACTGGTTTAATCGGGGTAAATATTTGAGTAATAGTTAGTTATCCCTTGCTGTTTCCGAATTATTGTAACCGCTGCTAATCACTTTACCTAAAACTATGACTGGGACATTAATCAAAGCCAAAATTCCCCCTTCTACTCACGAATTTGCCAACATTATCCACCGTTTAGAAGCGGGTGGTTCCATGTTGCCGGATACTCCCGAAAACCTGATGCAAATTATCGGTATTTATAAAGCTTATGCCGTACCGATGGATTTTTATTGGCGAGATCTGCTCTATATTGCCGAACGAGTTTTCCTTGAACCTTTGCCCTTTTTTAAATATTTTCTGCCCCAAGAATACCTAGACCTACAAAATCATTACGCTGGCGATAATGCCGATTTACGCATCTGGCGCGGTACGGGTTCCGCTCACCCTGAATTGTTAGAATTCATGGATAAAGGTAAAACCAGAAAAATGCCCAGATTAATCCATCATCTTTGGCATGATCGCATTAATATGGAATTTGCTGAAGCTTGTATGCAAGCCATGTTATGGCATGGCCGCGATATGGGTTGGGGTTTATTTGATGCCTATCTTGATTCAGAAGAATATCGCCAAAATGCTGACCGCGCTATTAAGGCCTATTTCAAGAAAAATCCCGTGATGATGAAACTTTATGACCTGTTCCCCGATATGTTTTTGGAACAGGTGCGGATGATGTCCTACTACTCTAATTTAGGACTATTCTGGGAAGTGATGGCCCCGGTGTTTTTCGAGATGTCTGATATCTACGATGAAGGCGGCTTTAAAGGTGTTCCCGATGCCATGAATTTCCTAGTTAACGGCATTTTTGCCATCGCTGGCCGGCCAATTTACCATCACGTTTATATTGATGGTCAATGCTACGAAATTATCCCCAAATCAAAGGCTTTTACTTGGCTTTATGAAGCGGCTTTACCCTATGTAGAAGCGGTCTTTTATCGTACTGCTCCCTTCCGGGGTACAAAGTCCTATAATGCCCAAGCCAAACAGGTTCCCGACGAACAAAAAGACTTTCACTATGGCATTCTTTATGCGGATGTTTTCCCCGTGGGTACTGCGGGAATTCCGCCGACGTTGTTAATGGATGATATGTATCATTTTTTACCCCAATATCTGATTGATTACTATCAGCAAAACTGCCGGGGGGAAGACGATATTTTGATTCAATTGGGGATTAGTTTCCAGCGATCGATGTATAATGTGACTTCGGCAGTTATTCAAGCTCTACGCACTGCTTTACTCTATCCCCTCGACGATCCTAATCCCAAACATTTACTCAAAAATCGTCAATTCTTTGAGGCACAAATGGACAGATTTAAACGCCCCGAAGCGCGTCTTAGAGATATCCAAAGTCCTAATTATCGTTAAGGTTTTTGGGTTATTTTTCTGGTGGGTTTATCGCCCACCTTTTTTGATATAATGAGATGACCGACACCCAACCTCAAAAAAGATGACAACTTTTCCCATCATCGACAATAACGAGTTTTGTGCGGATGAGGTAAAATTTCCCCCCAGGGATATCTGGAGTGAGGAACCCCCCTTGGAAAGCTACGCTCATTTACAACAAATTCTGATTTTACTTCAGTGTTTAGAATGGTTATGGCAAGAGCGTAATGATTATTTTGCCGCCGCTAATTTGACCATTTATTATAGTCCTAATCAGAAAAAATCTGAGTATTTTCGCGGACCAGATTTTTTTGTCGTTTTGGGAACAGAAAGACGCTTAGATCGAAAAAGTTGGGTAGTTTGGGGAGAAGGGGGCAAATATCCCGATGTTATCGTGGAAATTCTGTCTCCTAGTACCGCCAAAATAGATCGCGGCGAGAAAAAACAAATTTATCAAGATATTTTTCGCACTCCCGATTATTTTTGGTTCGATCCTGAAACCTTAGAATTACAAGGATTTCGGCTAATGGAAGGGCAATATCAAGCAATTGAACCGACGGACAGGGGTTGGCTATGGAGCGATCTCTTAGGCTTATTTCTGGGTATTTATCAACAACAATTACGCTATTTCAATAGGGAGGGTGAATTAATTCCTACCCCCGCAGAAGTGGCTAAACAGGAACGTCAAGAGAAGGTTTTAGCCTTACAACAAATAGAACAGTTAAAATCTCGTTTACGGGAGTTAGGAGCCGATTTAGAAGGTATTTAAAGCCAGTTTTTTTCAGTAGAAACAGGGAAATTTTCCGTAAATTACCCCACCCCTCACCCATTTAGATAGTCAACAGCTTAGTATTTTTTGCCTCTTGCCTGACTGGGAGTCACAAGTCTAAGCTAAGAATAGCTTGCCAACCCGTCCCGACCACTGGATAACTGATAGAATGAATGATTCTAACGCTAATTCTCCCGCTCAATCCTCAGAAGAGACAATAGATGAAACCAATTGGGTAGATCTGGGGGAAGAGGAGAAACCCCTAGATAAACCCACTGCCAAACCTATCCAACCATCTCCTCTCAAGTCTATCGCTACCCTGATCACGGTGGAGACGGCTTTTTTGGCCAGTGCTACCAGTTTAATCTGGTTAATTGACTATTATTTTCCCCTCGGACCGTTATTAAGGGTTTTCTTCCCGATTCCTATCGCTTTAGCCTATTTACGTTGGGGCGCTCGTTGTGCTTCCATGACAGCATTAGTTTCCAGTTTACTTTTGTCGGTGTTGATGGGACCGACTCGCAGTATCGTCTTTTTGATTCCCCACGGCTTGATGGGGTTACAATTGGGGCTATGCTGGCGCCGGGGTGCGCGCTGGGAATTTTCTATCTTGACTGGGGGACTGTTGGGGGCTTTTGGTTTATTCTTTCGTTTTTGGCTGTTTTCAATTCTTTTAGGCGAAAATCTCTGGTTATATGTGATTACCCAAGCGACTAATTTTATCGATTGGATTTTCACCCAGTTAGGGATTCTCGCTAAACCGACGCTGCTGCAAGTGCAATCGATAGCAGTTGTGGGCATATTTGTCAATAGTTTATTATACTTATTTGCCGTGCATTTAGTGGCGTTATTAGTTCTTGATCGCCTCGGTAATCCGATTTCTCGTCCGCCCAAATGGGTGCAGGTCATACTAGATTATGAGTGATTATTTAGCGCTTTATCGTCAATATCTCCAGTCAATTAATCCCGCACTGGATGGAGAGTTTTTAATCGCCGAAAATCTATCTACTAATTGGGATGAACCGGAAACGGCTTTAGATTTTCATAACTGTGCGGTGATGGCTTTAATTGAAGCGGAAAATTCCCCAATGCGATCGATGTATGTGGAGATGGCTTTTCAATCTCTGCAAAGAGTCCTAGAAATGGCGGTTTATCCCCTTGCTACTGCCCATTTAGCTCTAGTTTATTATCTAATTGGCGATCAAGATTTAGCGGCACAAAATGCTTTTAATGCTTTAGTCCAAGTGCTATCATCGGTGAATGCTAATTATCCCCCGGGGTTAATTTATTATTTTCCTGCCCATAACCGACAGGAGTTATTAAGGGATTTATTGGAAACCGCTAATTATAGCGAGCAGACCTTGTTTTTATCTACAGAAATATTATATCGCTCATCCCTGGCTTTTTATAATCAAAATGGGGTAAGATTTTTGGAATTAGCTAATCATGTTAACCCCAATTCTTGTCATCTCAATCGTCAATTAGGTATCGCCAAATTAATTAATCAACAGCTAGAAGGTTTATTTCATCTCCATCGCGCCGTTAATCTCGATCCGGAAGATGCTGACAATTTGCAAGCTCTTTATTTAGCCTATCGGGGATTAGGACAACAACAATTAGCTAATTTTTGGTTAGAAACAGCGAAAGTAACGGGGAAAAGTTGGACAAATTTAGATGTAAATCAGCCCTTTACCTATCTCGATTTTGAGCGGGATATTACCCTAGCTGTAGAAGCAAGTTTTCGCAGTTTTGTCACGGGAGTTTTACTCGCCCAAGGAGATTGGTTTGAAGCAGAAATGGAATTTTGGCGCCATAGTATTAGGGAAGGAATGACGGTTATTGATGTGGGAGCAAATGCTGGAGTTTATACTTTTAGTGCCGCTCATCGAGTCGGTAAGACGGGAAAAGTTATCGCTATTGAACCTTTTTCCCAATGTGTCCAGTTGCTAGAAGAAACCTGTCGGGTTAATCAATTTTCTTGGGTTTATCCCTGTGGAGGAGCCGCCAGTAATCAAGGGGGAAATGTTTATTTATCCCTGTATCAAGCTAGTGAATTAAATGAAGTGGTTACCGATGCAACCCAATTAAAGTCAGACAATTACGAACCGGTACCCTGTTTTACCCTCGATAGTTTAATTGATACCTATCAGTTAGAAAGGGTGGATTTACTCAAAATTGATGCGGAAGGCCACGAAGTAGCGGTTTTAGAAGGTAGTCAACTTTTAATTGAGCGTTTTGCCCCGATTATCCTCTACGAAAATATTGCCGGTAATCAAGGCAGTAATTTAGCGGCGGCCCGATGGTTAGAGGGGAAAGGTTATCGACTATACCGCTATCGTCCCTACCTGCAAGAATTGCTAGAAATCGAGTCAGAAGCCGATTTACAGGGAATTTTGAACGTTATCGCCTTGCCTGAACGGGAATTAAGGGATTAAGGAAACCGTCAATCCGGTCATCTCATGAATAATCCTAGCTGGACTAGCGGGTTAATTAATTCTTTAGAAAGCCAAAAGGAGATAAAAAGAAAATTTTAGCCTAAAAAGTCAGCCTGAAAATGGTTAAAACCCCACACCCTACACCCTACACCCCACACCCTACACCCACGAGAAACTTTTTGCCGCAAACCCTACTTATCGTATTGTCAGAGAGTGACCGAGTGAGTTATAGTCGTCTATAAGACTCGATTAAAGCATTTCTTAAAAGAATCGTGGTTTTTGGAAAATCGAAAAGTGCGCTATTTTCCCTTCCACAGAAACCCGTTGCCGAGGGGAGTAACTCAAAAACTCCTTTTTTCCTAGATTCTGATAGACAGAACCGGCGGAAACGGATAAAAAATGCTGTTATCGAGCAAGACTCAGGGATTAATTGAAAATCTCGTCTCCTGGCTGTGCTTACCTAATTGTGGGTCAAGCCGGCAGTTGCCAAACAGACTTAACAACTGAAACCAAGACTCAGTTCCCACGTCTGAGAGGCAGATGAACATCAAGATGAGGCTTTAACGATGCGGACTCATCTTCTTAGAACTTTCTTAACAAGACCAGATTTCCAGAAGTAGCCTCAAAGCATAGACAAATAGCCCATGGTCCGTCGCTTTTGAAACCGAAAGATTGAGGAAATTGAATGCCAAAACAAATAATCATAGCCGAACAACACCATATAGCGGCTGTTTTTTGGGAAGATCAAATTCAGGAATTAGTTGTAGCCACAGGTAATCAGCAGGTGGCCGACATCTATCTAGGATTAGTAGAAAATGTCATCCCCGGGATAGATGCAGCCTTTGTCAATATTGGCGATGCGGAACGCAATGGCTTTATCCATGTCACCGACCTGGGTCCCTTAAGACTGAAAAAAACCGCCGGTGCTATCACGGAATTACTGGCCCCCCAGCAAAAAGTGCTGGTACAGGTAATGAAGGAACCCACTGGCAACAAGGGACCGCGGCTAACGGGAAATGTCACTCTCCCTGGTCGTTATCTGGTATTGATGCCCAATGGTCGCGGGGTGAATCTTTCCCGTCGCATCCGCAGTGAAGACGAGCGCTCCCGTTTACGAGCTTTAGCGATTTTGGTCAAACCGGCGGGGATGGGGTTGCTGGTACGCACCGAGGCCGAAGGCAAAGCGGAAGAGGCGATTATCGAGGATTTGGAATTTCTGCAAAAACAGTGGGAGAGCATCCAACAGATGGCCGTCAGCACCAGGGCCCCGGCCCTGCTTAACCGCGATGATGACTTTATTCAAAGGGTTTTGCGGGATATGTACAGTGCCGATGTCAATCGCATTGTTGTGGATAACCCGGTGGCGGTAAAACGAGTTAAACAGCAATTGACGAACTGGGGCGGCGGCAAAGCTCTCGAAGGGGTTTATATCGACTCCCATCGGGAAACCCAGCCAATTCTCGACTATTTCCGGGTTAACGCTGCCATTCGCGAGGCCCTCAAACCCCGGGTTGATTTACCCTCCGGCGGCTACATTATCATCGAACCGACGGAAGCTTTAACGGTAATTGATGTTAACTCCGGTTCCTTTACCCGTTCGGCCACGGCCCGAGAAACCGTACTCTGGACTAATAGCGAGGCCGCCACAGAAATCGCCCGACAACTGCGCTTGAGAAATATCGGCGGTGTGGTGGTGGTGGACTTCATCGATATGGATTCCCGTCGCGACCAGTTGAAACTGCTGGAATTGTTTAATAAAGCCCTGAAAAGCGATAAGGCCCGGCCCCAGATTGCCCAATTATCGGAATTGGGGTTAGTGGAATTAACTCGTAAGCGTCAGGGGAAAAACATTTATGAATTATTCGGCAAAACCTGTGACCATTGCGGCGGACTGGGCCATTTAGCCCATCTACCCGGAGAGGGCAATGCCATCGCCCTAGAAACCCCCACCCTTAGCCGCGCGGAAAAAGAAACCTTTATCGTTGCTCCGACTAATACAAAGGTTCTACCCGATAAGAGCGCTCCTAGCGTTGCGGCGGCCGAACCCTATCTAGAAGTTTTCTCCGAATTTGAGGCCGAAGAAAACGCCCAAGGGATGGATCTTTCCTTCCATCCCAACTATCAAGAACAGGTTAATAATTCTCGCCGTCGCCGTCGTCGTCGTCCCTCGGAACTGTTACTAAAAGAGGAACGGGGCGAAAAAGCCTCTACTAACGGTGTTAACAACGAAATCGAGCCGGAATTAGAACCCCAACGCTTTGAGGAAAAACGAGAACGCCCCGCCCGTCTCTCGAAACGGGGAGAAGATGCCAGCGCCGCCAAAAATATCCCCGTCAGCGAACGGGAGCGGGTTTCCGTGGAAATGACCCCGGTAGAACAGGAAGTTTATTCTTTAATGGGCATTTCTCCCCTGATTCTGGTGGATAAGGAGTTTAAAGACCCGAAATCGGTGATTGTTTCCGTGAAACTGGCAGGGGAAAGAGAAGCGGAAAACCCAGAAATGCCTGTTACTCCTGAAATATCCTTGACTCCTACCCTAGAAGTCGAGGACACCCCGGTAGAAGCGACGGAAACCGGCGAGGAAGCCGAAAATCGTTCCTTGGTGCGCCGTCGTCGTCGTTCCACCACTAGCGAAGTTAGTCAGGAAATCAACCAAGAAGCTAGTCCACCAGTGACTTTTACGCCCGAACCGATTACGACCGAAACTCCAGTTTTTCTGGGCGAAGTCATTCCTTTAGAGACCCCGGTGAGCGCCGAGGTGACAGAGGAGCCACAACTAGAGGCTGAAACCGCGGTGCTGCGTCGTCGTCGTCGTCGTTCCTCCGCCACTGTCGATGAGTCATGAGCGCAGAACCCTTAATTGCCGGTGTCGATGAGGTGGGGCGCGGGGCTTTATTTGGCCCCGTGGTGGCGGCGGTAGTGGTCACTGTCCCCTCTGGTTTTGCACGGCTGTGGGAGTTGGGGGTGAAGGATAGTAAGCAACTTAGCCCCCAAAAACGGCAAAAGTTGAGCCGGCAAATACAACGGGATTTTGTTTGTCGCATCGGTTATGCTACGGTGAAAGAGATCGATCGCTTGAATATTTTTCATGCCTCCCTACTGGCGATGAGCAGAGCTATCGGGAAATTACCCCTTTCCCCCAGTCTCTGCTGGGTCGATGGCAAGCACATTATTAAAGATTTGTCAATCCCCCAAAAGGCGGTAATTCAGGGAGATCAACAATCCCCGGTAATTGCGGCGGCTAGTATCGTGGCCAAAGTCTGGCGCGATGACTTAATTACTCGTTGGCACAGACGCTATCCCGATTATGGACTCGCTCGTCACAAGGGTTATGGCACTGCTCAACACCTAGAAGCGATTGGCAACTATGGACTTACTTCTCAGCACCGGCTCTCTTTTAGTCCCTGCCAACCGCGGTTGGAGCATGACTGCCGAACAATTTGCCCAAGGGTTATCGAAAATTTGGGTTAAAACCCCGTCGTTTTACGACGGCTTTAAGCTACAATGGAAAAAGCGATAACCAAGCTAAAAACTGAACCTTGACAACTTAAGCAATTAAGCGTTTTTCGGTGAAGCGTCAACCCCGTTCAGCGACCACCCTAAAAAAGTGGCGTGGTGAGGAATCGCCGTCCGTTTTACGGCGGCGAGGATGTCAACGAAATTTCTTGACCGATAGCCAAAAAATTCCCCTTTTTACCAGAAATAAAAAGGGGAGAAGATATTAGATAGCTTTACGATTCAGTCATCCATTCCGTATGGAAAAACTCCCCTCTGGGTTTATCGGTACGTTCATAGGTATGAGCGCCAAAGTAATCCCGTTGTGCTTGGGTGAGATTTTGCGGTAAATTGGCCCGACGATAACTATCAAAATAGTCCAAAGAAGAACTAAAAGCCGGGACTGGAATTCCCAACTTATTAGCCAAGACTAACACCTCACGCCAGGCCTCTTGGCGATCGAGGATACTTTGCTTAAATTCCGGTGCTAACAACAAATTCGGCAGGCCCGGATTTTCCGCAAAAGCTTTGCGAATTTTATCCAAGAAACCGGCCCGAATAATACAGCCGCCCTTCCAGATCCGGGCTGATTCCGGCAGACTGATATTATATTTAAACTCCTGAGAAGCTTTAGCGATTAAGGCCATACCCTGGGCATAGGAACACATTTTCGAGCAGTAAAGGGCATCACCCACCTTATTCACAAATAGTGCCGCATCCCCCGGATAGGTTTCCCCAGGTCCGGGTAACTCTTTGGCGGCTGCCACCCGTTCATCCTTATAAGCGGACATCACGCGAGCATTAACCGCAGCATAAATAGTCGGAATTGACACCCCCAACTCCAAGGAACTTAACACGGTCCAGCGTCCGGTTCCCTTTTGTCCCGCCGAATCCAAGATTAAATCTACCAAATGATGACCGGTTTCTGGGTCAACATACTTAAAGATATCGGCGGTAATTTCAATTAAATAAGAATTAAGCTCATCGGTGCGATTCCACTCGGCGAAAGTTTCATGTAACTGCTGATTGCTTAGTCCTAGACCATTTTTCAGCACATCGTAGGCTTCAGCAATTAACTGCATATCGCCGTACTCGATGCCATTGTGAACCATTTTCACATAATGGCCCGCACCCCCGGGTCCCACGTAGGTGACACAGGGACCATCATCGACTTGGGCGGCAATTTTGGTTAAAATCGGCTCTAATTCCCGATAGGCGAACTCTGTACCCCCCGGCATCAGGGAAGGACCGTGCAGAGCACCTTCTTCGCCACCACTGACTCCCATCCCGACAAAACCGAGTTTAGTGGTTGATTCTAGGTCGCGGGTGCGTCTTTCCGTGTCCTCGTAGAGGGAGTTACCGCCATCGATAATCATATCTCCTTCTTCGAGAAGGGGTTTTAATTGTTCAATCACGGCATCCACCGGCGGGCCAGCTTTTACCATGACCAGAATTTTGCGGGGACGCTCTAAAATTTGGACGAATTCTTCTAAACTATAGGCCGCCTTGACATCTTTGCCGACGGCGCGAGTTTCCATAAATTCTTTAGTTTTGCTGGCGGTGCGATTGTAAACAGCTATAGGAAAACCCCGACTCTCCACATTGAGAGCGAGATTTTCTCCCATGACAGCTAGTCCGATAACACCGAAGGTACGTTTAGTCATAGAAATTCAGTCTCGGCTGATGCGTTCTTCTTCCCCTTTTAGCGCCTACTTTCCCTAAGATAGCTAAACTTTCCCTATTTCTTAAGCCTTGACTAATCAGTGATCAGTGATCAGTAATCAGTAATCAGTAATCAGTGATCAGATTTGGGTTTTCAGTGAGCAGCATTAAGTGAGGAGTGTTACAGCGTTTCTCCTCAAGATGAAGTGTAACCTAATTTGGTATCATCCCCGAACGACTGGCTACTGTTGCCTGTTCCCTAAAACCAGAGACTTCCTACCTCACCATTAAGATAACTGCTATAAATGGCATTCACTGATGACTGAAAAACCCCCAAGCGCAGAAAAATTAATGGTAATGTTAAATTAAATTAAGAAAATCCCCATTATTCCTCGGCTTATATGCAGTTAACTTGGCTTGATAGTAATTCTTGGTTAATCGAAATCGGGGGAAAACGCCTGCTTCTCGATCCTTGGTTGGTAGGTTCCCTGACTTTTGGTAATTTAACTTGGCTATTTGAGGGCAAAAAAACCGCTAATCATGCCATTCCCCAAAATATCGATCTGATTCTTCTCTCCCAAGGTTTGGAAGATCACGCTCATCCTCCCACTTTACAGGTACTCGATCGCCAAATTCCCGTGGTAGCTTCTCCTAATGCCGAAAAAGTGGTTCGAGCGCTCAATTATACCCATCGCATCCCTTTAAACCACGGCTCTAGTTATATCTTTGACAATGCGATCGAAATTACTGCTGTCCCCGGTTCTCCAGTCGGGCCGACTCTGGTGGAAAATGGTTATGTTATCAAGGAATTAGCGACAAATCAGAGTATCTACTACGAACCCCACGGTTATCATTCTCCTAGCCTCGATTCTCTGGGTAAAATCTCCGTGATTATCACTCCTTTGATTGACTTAAAAATACCTTTCCTCGGACCGGTAATCAAAGGACAAGAAAGCGCCTTAGCAGTCTGTCAACGCTTGCAGCCTCAATATATTATTTCTACGGCTGCCGGTGGTGATATCGAGTTTAAAGGTTTATTGATGGCGGTGTTAAGTGCCGAGGGTAGTCCCGAATCTTTTCAAGAATTATTAACATCCCATGACTTGCCGACAAAAGTAATTGATCCTCGTCCTTGGCAACCTTTTACGGTGGAATTAGGCGAGTGCGTCCCTGGTTTGAGCTAATCTGAGTTAAGGGAAGAATAGAAAAAAGTTAAAATTTTCTTCCCGATTTTTATCTAAAAAAGTAGAATTTTTGTTATATCTTTGCTGGCTACAGATAACATTAATTGTTTGAAAAAACTGGCTCTCTTGAATATTGGATGTAAAATGGGTAAAACCCCACACCCCACACCCCACACCCCACACCCTGCCCCCAGGAAAAACTTTTTCAGCAAACCCTAATTAAAAGTGGCTCTTCTCTGCTAAATTTTCTATGAATCAGTTGCCCTTATTTTCTCAATCAAAATCAGTGCGAGACTTTTATCAACCTGATGCCGAAATAATTCTTTATCAAGGAGATAGCAATAATTTTATCAAGACTATACCAGATAATTCTGTGAGCTTGATTATTACTTCTCCTCCCTACAATTTAGGAAAAGACTACGAAAAAAAAATCTCTTTGGATACTTATCTGGAAACCCAAACCAAAATTCTGCGAGAATTCTCTAGAATCTTGCAAGATAATGGCAGTATTTGCTGGCAGGTGGGAAATTTCGTTCAAGAGGGTGAAGTTTATCCTTTAGATATTTTTTACTATCAGCTATTTAAACAAATGGGTTTCTTTTTAAGAAATAGAATTGTCTGGCATTTTGGCCATGGATTACATACCTCTAAAAGATTTTCTGGCAGATATGAAACTATTTTATGGTTGACAAAAACCGATCAATATACCTTTAATCTTGATCCGGTGAGAATTCCCGCTAAATACCCTGGTAAGCGCCATTTTAAAGGTAAAAATATCGGTAAACCCTCTGGTAATCCTTTAGGGAAAAATCCCAGCGATGTTTGGGAGTTTTTAGCACAAGAATGGGATGAGTTACTATGGGATATTCCTAACGTTAAATCTAATCATCCAGAGAAAACTATCCATCCTTGTCAATATCCGATCGAATTAGTAGAAAGATGTGTTTTAGCCTTGACAAATGAGGGGGATTGGGTTTTTGATCCCTTTGCTGGAGTCGGAACTTCTCTGATTGCTAGTATTATGCACAATCGTCGAGGGATGGGAAGTGAAAAAGAAGCAGAATATGTGAAAATTGCTAGGGAAAGAATCGCCGCTTATTTGCAAGGAAATCTCAAAATTCGTCCTTTAGGAAAACCTATTCATCAACCTACTGGTCAAGAAAAAGTTGCTCAAATTCCCGAAGAATGGCACAATGATTGATAAGTTTTTTTGTCACCATTTTTAGAGAAAACTTTGCAGAATTGTGGCGGTTTCTTGTCCGGTTTTTTCCCAACTAAAAAGCTCGGCGCGTTGGCGACTCAAGGATTTTAATTTTAGACGTAATTGTTCATCAGTAGCGATTTGCTGCATTGCCTCTCTCATCTCATCAATACTATAGGGATTAATTAAAATTGCCGCATCTCCTGTGACTTCCGGGAGAGAGGAAAGATTAGAAGTAATTACAGGAGTTCCACAGGCGATCGCTTCTAGTACAGGTAATCCAAAACCTTCCCAAAGGGAGGGATAAACTAAAGCAGTTGCTTGGTTTAAAAGTTGCGGCAATTCTCCATAGGAAACATAGTTTAAAAATTGCACTCGTTGAGAGATTGATAATGCTTCTACCTGTTGCTGTAGAGGAGGGGTAAAACGGGGGTCAAATTGACCGACGATTAATAATTGATATTCGGAGTCGATTTGGGAAAAAGCAGTAATTAAACGACCGAGATTTTTATGAGGATCATAACGACCAAGATAGAGAAAATAGGGACGAGTCGGCAGATTTAGAGGACGAAAATTATGAGAATCATATCCAGAAAGAATCACGGTTATTTTGTCAAGAGATATGTTAAAAAACTTATTAATATCCGAGGCAGTTGCTTGGGAAACAGCGATAATATGTGTGGCTTTTTTCAGGACTTGGGGTAAATAGTATTTATTATAAAAAGTTAGCGGAGAAAATTTCGGGAACCGCAGGGGAATTAAATCATGAACTGTGACAATATAGCGGCAATTTCCATAAATAGGTGCTTCGGGAATGGGGGTAAATAGCAGGGAAGACTTCAATTGTTGATAGGTTTGATAGAGTTGGGTTTCTGTCCAAATTAAGCGCTTAATATTGCCTTTGGTTCCCTGCTCTTGGGTGAGGTTTGCCGAGACAGGATAGGTGTTAAAATCTGGGTAACTATTAGAAGTGATAAGGGTAGGATTTAAGTTAGCTAATTGGGGAATGAGATTTTTAGTATAGGTAGTCAACCCAGTATATTTAGTACCCAGAAAAGCGAGATTGATTAATAATTGATGATTTTTATTCATAGATATTAGCTAGTTAAGTAGGTAGGTGTTAAAAGTTGTCAGAAACCCCCCTTATCAAGGGGGGATTAAGGGGGGATCAGCACCCCCCTTATCAAGGGGGGATTAAGGGGGGATCAGAGGCAAAATCTATCTTCAATTTAATTATAGCTACTTACTTATTATAAAAGAGAATGATAAGCTTTTATAGTAGCTTGTGCAGTTTTTTGCCAAGAGAACTTTGCCGCTTGTTTTTTTCCTTTAGTGATTAAGTCTTGACGGAGAGAGGTATCACTAATCACCTGATAGATTGCCGCAGCAATTTCTAGGGGATTATCGGGATTAATTAATATTGCCGATTCTCCCGTGACTTCGGGTAAAGATGCAGTATTAGCAGTTACCACGGGACAACCTAAAGTCATCGCTTCTAAAACTGGTAATCCAAAACCTTCATAAAAGGAAGGATAGATAAAAACATCGGCTTTTTGATAATAATCCGCAACTAAGTCATCGGCAAGATAATCAAGATGTTGAATACTATCTCGAAAGGGAGACTGAGATATTTTATCGAAAATTGGTTGATACTTCCATCCTTTTTTGCCAATCAGAATCAGATTATGGTCTAATTTATACCTGTCCTTGAGATAGTTAAAAGCACTGATAAGATTAATAATATTTTTTCTTGGTTCTAGGGTACTAACAAAGAGTAAATAGGGTTTAGTGATAGTTAGAGATGAGGGAGAATTGGGGAGAGAAGAATAACGACTTGCGAGGGGAGTAACAAAAATTTTCTCTGGGGTTACATCTAAATATTCAATAATATCTCGTTTGGTACTTTCGGAGTTAGCAATAACTAAATCTGTCCATTGTAGAGATTGTTTAATGCGTTGGGTGTAGGTTTTGACAATCCCCGTGACAAACTCAGGATATTTCATAAAAGTAACATCATGAATAGTCATAACTTTACGACTCTGACCACAAGGATACACCACATGATCCAATCCGTGGAGAATATCGGGAGAATCAAGAAAGTTTTCTAGATAGGGAATTAGAGGATTAGGAAATCGGGTTAAGATATTGCTAAGACTGACGGGAATTGGTAAACATTTAACCTCTGGATAGGATTGCAGTTTTTCGGGGATAGAAAGATTACCCCGCAGCCAGTTTTTTACCGATGGTTGAAAACAGAGGGACAGGGAAAAGTTTTCTTGGTTTTGTAATTTAGCTAATTCGGCAATCAGGTGATAAGCATATAATCCAATTCCACTAGGATTTTGTCTTATCGGTGTACCATCAACTAAAATTTTAAGCATTTGCGGTTAGATGAGATTGACGGGATAGATATTTTTAAAATTACAGATTCAATTGTCAATTTTGCTCGCTTAGGACAAGATTAAAATCGGCAATAAACTCCACCCTAATAGTTAATCTTACCCTATAGCGTCCCTAAATAGCAGCCTTTTTGGGCTAGGTTACAGGGAATACTTAATTTATCGGGCAATTTTTTCGATTATTGTCCCCTCACCTACCCTATTACTATGATTGTCAACGGGTACTTATAAGCTAAGACCTATTTTAATAGGCTATCCTTAGATTAGCTGCATCTCCTTGACGAGAAACACTGTAATTAGTTATAATCAGGGAACAATAGCTTCCCCGTACTTGTGGTGAGCGGAAAAAGTTATCTCAGGGATGAAGTAGTCCCCTACAGAACCACTAACATCGGGTAATGCCGAAAAATACTGATTAACTAATGTTTTCACTATGTTTAATCGTTTAGTATCTTTTAAATCCTTAGAAGGCCATGAAGGTGAGGTTAAATGTCTAACTTTTTCCCAAGATGGTAAATTTTTGGCTAGTGGAGATAACGAGTTAACTGTTATTGTTTGGGATTGGCAAAAAAATCAAAAATTTAGTTTACAAGGACATGAAAAAGCCGGTTGGTGGGACAAGGGAGTTAATTCTGTTGCTTTTAGTCCCTGTCAAGGATTTTTGGTTAGTGGAGGAGATGATCAAACCGTAAGAATTTGGTCACTGGAAACTAAAGAATTAATCTCTACCTTAACGGGACACCAAGACAAAGTTACAGCAGTAGCTGTTCATCCCGATGGGGAAATTATTGCTAGTGGCAGTGAAGATAAAACGGTGAAAATATGGTCAGTAAAAACTGGAGAAATTCTGGCCACATTACAAGGTCATAGCGATAAAGTCCTAACAGTTAAATTTAGTCAAAATGGTCAACTTTTAGCCAGTGGTGGCGGCGAAAATGACAAAACGGTAATCATTTGGAATCTGGGAGAAAAGAGCAGTATTACCTTAAAAGGTCATTCCGATTGGTTTGGAGGTATTTTATCGGTAGATTTCGGCAGTAATAACAAATTTTTAGCCAGTGGCAGCAAAGACAAAACTATTAAAATCTGGGATATTAAAGCAGGTACAGAGGTAAAAACTCTCAGCGAACATAGTGATCATATCAATTCAGTTAGTGTTAGTCCTAATAATCAACTATTAGCCAGTGGTAGTGATGATAAAAGCTTAAAATTATGGGATTTAAAAGCAGGAAAAGCGATTATTTCTATTCCCCATCCCCAGAAAATCTATTCGGTTTGTTTTAGTCCCGATGGTAATTATATCGCCACGGCCTGCCAAGACAAAATCGTGAGAGTTTATGGCACTTCCGAACTACAATCTTTAGCAAGTTGAGCAATCTTTGAGCGGGTGCATCTCATTTTTGTAAATCTACTAAGTTGGGATTTTTAAAGGGAAACTATCTGCCAAAATTGATCGTTACTTCCGATTTTATTACTCAATCCAAGCTTTTGGGGGGTTCTACCCCCCAAACCCCCCGTCGGGGGACGAAGCGCCTCCCCCGAACCCCCTGCGCATGAGCTTTTCGGTGGGATGCTTACACGCAGCTGCTGATATATTTGTAATAATTTAAGAGTCACTAATAATTGCTGATTGTCGATATTTCTGCAAATGTGATACTAAATCCGGTTATTAAAAACTGATTATTTATTCCCCTTTGCATGAGTGCCTGTCCTGATATGTAGCCTGTACTCAACGGATTTAGTATAATTATCCACTAGAGATCGCTGCCAGTTTGTTCCTCTCGGAAGTAAAGCTGATATAATTGACAGCTAGGCTGGGCTAGGTCGCCTTTTAACTGAATTAAACCCATACTTTCCAGTTTATAGGCAGTAATCGGTTCTAATCGCGCTCCCTTATCGGAAGAATTAACCACTTCCCCCATCCCTGTCAATAATTCCGGCTGTTTTTGCAGACTATCCCAGTGATGACGCAGGTGTGCCGCATAAATTCCCCCTTGGGTAGCAGCATTAGGGAGAATATTTTTTTCCCCGCGCACCCGCGCTTCCAGGGCCAAACGGCTAAGATAGGGATGACCAGAGACTAAGGCAATTAAATCCCCGATAAAACGCTGATTATCCTCATTTTTAGGCAATCCGTAGCTACTGGCCAAGTTTTCCAGTTGTTCGAGGCTAAAACCGGGTAATTTAATCGCACGGCCGACATTAAAGGGAGATTGATTAGCGTCCAATTGAATATAGATTTCCGTGGAATTAGCAATCGCTAACCGCAAATTCTGCCAGATTTCTAAATTATTAGCTTCTTCGTGCCAACAGCGCAAAAGCGGCAGAAAATCCCTAGCGATGTCGGGATACTCGAAAATTCTGTCTAAATTATCTAGGGCCAAAAAGAGCGGCCCGTTAATCTGTTCCAAAAGATAGGACTGAAAATAGGTTTGACAACTGATTAAACTGCCAAATAGTTCCTCATCCCAATATTCATCTAATTGAGGCTTTAAACCCAATTCTCGGCTAACATTTGCCGAAAACCAGCGACAAAATCGGTCTAAACTGGCAAACATCGCCTTTTCTGCCACTTGACAATTAATATAAACTGTGCTATGTCCCCAACTATCTGCCTGAGCGAGCAGATGTTTAAGCAGAGAAGTTTTACCGGTCTTTTCGGGGGATTTAATGCGAATGAGTGACCCCGGACGATTAATTTCTTGATAACAGTCGCTTTCGACGGGAGGGCGGCTAATATAACTATCTATAACTGATTTTTCTGCTAGTATCGGGGTGGGGTGATTTTTCCATTCAGGATATTTGATATCTTTGAACCATTCTCGGAGGATTTGGAACTTACCCGGCCCTTTACTACCTAATTCTAGTTCGGGACAGCCATTATCTTTATCTGCCGAGAAATAGCTATATATTTTAGTCATTTGTTTTTTATAGGTTTCATGGCTGGCGGCCTCGGCCATTTCCCAAATTTCCTCATCCGGTTTGCGCCAATTTTCGTAGGCAAAACGAACTAAAAAAATCTCCTTTAATTTACCCTGAACACCGTATTCTCTAGCTAGATGTTTAAGAAACTCGTCCCATCCCTGTGGTTTCATCCGGTTCTACTTTATTCTACTTATATTCCCCTTTTTTCCATGTTAACCCCTTTTTCCCTCTTGGCAATGGGACTGACATCCGAGCGGAAAAGCCCTATGGTAAAAATAGGTCAATTACCTGATGGTGTCTAAGGGAGTAAAACCATGAAAATCTCGTTAACCTTGTTTGTTGTGGTCTCCTTGCTGTTAGGTTTTCTTCCTCACACTTTAGCGGTTAATAGTCAAGATAACCATTTTGACCGTTCCTCTTGGCCGCTAATTTTACAAAACCGTGACTGTAAGGGTGATAAGGACGATAATTGCAATTAGTCCTGATTATCTCGGTTAAGGTTGTTAGTCTATATCCCCCACCGATGAAAAAATCGTGGTCGGGATTTTTTTTATCCCATCGGCTGCAGATAGCTTTTATCAAGATAATTTCTAGATTCAAGACCAATCATCTCAAGAACTCGCCTGTAATTCCTCTAAACGTGCTAAAACTTCGGCACTGTGAATGGCAGGATTTACCCCTAAATAAATCTCTTTTAAAATCCCTTGCGGATCGATAAGATAGGTATGACGCAGGGAAACATAACCCATCCAAGAACCATAAGCTTTACTAACATCTCCGGTAGTATCTGCCAGTAAGGGAAATTTTAAACCCTCCGAGTCACAAAATTCCGCATGAGAATCGACATCATCGGCACTTACCCCTAAAACTTGCGTATTTTTAGCCATATATTTCGGCAAATCCTGCTGAAAACGCCGCGCTTCTAGGGTACAGCCGGGGGTAAAATCCTTGGGATAAAAATACAAAACCACCCATTTACCCCGATAGTCCGATAGGGAAATATTTCCTTCTCCCGTGTTAGTCGGTAGGGTAAAATCGGGTGCCAGTTGATTTAAAGGGGGTTGGGGGCCACCTAAAGCGTTAGCATCGGGAATAAAGGCAAAAAATGCCAGAATTACTGCAATTAAAAAACTCAACAGTTGACGACGAGACATAATCAGTTATTAGTTATCAGTTATCAGTTATCAGTTATCAGCTTTTGGTAGTTTTTTTCCATGTAGTGAAATGCGAAAGGGAATTTTGCATCCACAATTGGTGTAAAACCTTTGCAAAGTAAGGCTTTCCTAGTTCACAGGGGACGGGAAGCGAAAAGATAAAATCCTGAAAATCCAGCATCCTGTGCGCTTATTTTACAGCTTTTACCGCCTTATTGCCACTGACTTTGATACACCACTAAGCACGACCCTTTACAGATATAGCCAAGGCATAGTTTGACGAGTCAAGACACGAATTGCGTATTTCAACTGTTCGGAACGACTATTATAGTCTTTTCCTTCAAAATGTCCCGCAATACCAGAAAATTTCGGTTCAACCGGAAACCTTTTACAAACATTAGCCGATTGTGATGCTAAATTAATAGCTTGATAATATCGATGTTCACTGTAAAAACAACCCTGCTGATGATTTTTGTGCATCGGATGCAGGTATCTTTCATAGAAGTATTTGCTAAAGACAAGGAAACGAGTATCTGCATAAGAAGGATTATTTTGTTTGTTCCGTAATTGTTGCAAAATTGGCCACTTAAAATCACACAAACATTCAAATTGATGTTTAATCGCCTCTAAAATATCGGTCATATTAAGCAGATAAATTCTCCCAGTTATCTTGGCAATATAAGAAGAATCTTTTATTAGTGCTGATTTTAAAATTCCCTGCTCTATTAATAAGGTTTCGCCGTAACCTTTGCCAAAATCACGAGGAAAATCATTGGCATCTAGTGAAATAAACTCAATTTGTTTGTTATGGGGATTTTCTTGAGTCGTTTCTTGCAGTCGATCAAGAGGCCAACCAGAATTTTCCACAAATAGTATTTTTTTGATACGAGGATGAAAATTAATATAATACTTCAGGGAATTATAGTAATCTTCCTGTCTTTGTTCAGGAACAGTTGGATAGGCATTCGGCATACCTTTAATATTAATTGTTGCTGTTAAAAGTAAGACTAATTCCTGCTCTATATTTAACCAACCAGCTTGAGAATTTGTTCGTAATCCATTCATAACTTATTATCCCAATTAGTGAGTAACATTGACTAATTTTTTCAAAATCTTCTCTCCTCCTATAAAAAAAGAAGATTAAGTAATCGACTAGGGTTTTGTTTCCTCCAAACTTGTGAGGGAAATTCTAACACAAGCCTTGATTCCTTGCCAGTCACGCTCTGATCAATGTCCAATCACAGCTAAATTTGCAGATGGTGGCAAAGTTACGATAAAACAACGAAATATCGCAGCGACCCGTAACCCGGCCCAGACCCAATCCTGAAGCGCATAATCAGTGATTCCTAGCACTTTTGACTGAGTTGTGATCAGTCCAACTATTACATCAGTCTGTTGACATCCTCACCGCCGGACGGCGCTTAATTCCTGTCACACCGGGAAAATCAACTGTCACCACATCTCCAGTGGAAAACGTCACCAATCAACCCCCCTCCACATCAGAGAAAGTTTTGGCCGCATAGTTTAGGGAAAAATTGACAAGATCGATCTGATCCTCCTCAGTCCAGGTATCACTTTGATCGAGCGATGGTTGTTGTTGTTGTCCGACAAGTTCATTGAGAATGATTGTGGCCAATCGCAAACGTTCCCCGGATGATAAGTGACAAACCACTTGATTTTGACATCCTCACCGCCGTGAACGGACGGTGATTCCCAAACCTCACGATTTAGGTTTCTGTTTCTTTCCCGAAGGATTTTTCGCACCTGCCTTAACAGATTTACTCTGTTCTG
>VYLL01000085.1_pt1 | contig 36615 bp, 17 predicted proteins | sample 5114301 | NCBI WGS metagenome assembly VYLL01 (sample SAMN12291809, study PRJNA351875) | freshwater metagenome | isolation source: freshwater lake | place: USA: Michigan, MSU2 Lake | collected 2011-08-16 | reverse complement strand
GGCGCGGGCGCGGTGGCCGGCGCGCCTGCGGCGCCGGGCTGGGCGGTGTCGACTTTGCCGTCGCCGGTGCCGCGGAGCTTGGCGCGGAGGTCGAGGATCTTCTCGACGACGGCCTTCTCCTTGTTGAAGCGCTCGGTGAGCGTGGCGAGGCGGGCATTCTCGGCGTCGAGTTCGGCCTGGGTGTCCTTGCGACGATCGACGTGGTCCATGCCGGTGGTGATCTCGCGATCGAGGATTTCCAGCTCGGTCTGCAGCGCGAGGATGCGTTTCTCGCTGTCGTCAAGCTCCGCTGGCTTGGCGTGCAGGCTCACCGCGACACGGGCGCAGCCGGTATCCAGCAAGCTCACGGCCTTGTCCGGGAGCTGACGGCCTTGGATGTACCGCTTGCTGAGCTTCACCGCGGCTTCGAGCGCTTCGTCAAGCACCTGGACCTTGAAGTGCTTTTCCATGACCGTGGCCAGGCCGCGGATCATGAGGAGACACTTCTTCTCGTCGGGCTCGTCAACCTTGACGACCTGGAAGCGCCGGGTCATCGCGGGGTCTTTCTCGAAGTGCTGCTTGTACTCGCTCTGGGTCGTGGCGGCGATGGTGCGGAGGGTGCCGCGGGCGAGGGCGGGCTTGAGGAGCTGTGCGGCGTCGTTGGTGCCCGAGGTGCCGCCGGCACCCATGAGCGTGTGGGCCTCGTCGATGAACAGGATGATCGGCTTCGTCGCCGCCTGCACCTCGTCGATCACCTGGCGGAGGCGCTGCTCAAACTCACCCTTCATGCTCGCGCCGGCCTGAAGCAGACCGACGTCAAGCTCCAGCACGCGGACTTCCTTCAACTGTGGCGGCACATCGCCCTTGACCACGCGCTGCGCGAAACCCTCGACCACAGCGGTCTTGCCCACGCCCGCCTCGCCGGTGAGGATCGGGTTGTTCTGGCGACGGCGCATCAGCACGTCAATGCACTGACGGATCTCTTCGTCGCGCCCCATGATCGGGTCCATCTTGCCGGCGCGGGCGTTCTCGGTCAGGTCCTTGCAGAAGCGTTTGAGGCCCTCCTCCTTGCCCATCTGCGGGGAGGCCATCGCGCCGGTCGTTTCACCCGGGGCCGCGGCGGCGCCGAGGGCCGAGCCGTCGTTCGCGGGCATTGCGTCCTCGGGCGAGCCCCCGACGATCTTCTGGAACTCGTCGCCGAACGCCTCGCCTTTGACCTTCTCAAACTCTCGGCTGATCGTCAGCAGCCCGTTGCGGAGTGAGCTTTCTTTGACGATCGCAAGCAGCACGTGCCCGCTGCGAATGCGCGATTCACCGTAGCGGAGCGAGGCGTACGACCAGGCACGCTCCGCGGCGTCGCTCAGGTGGGCCGAGAGATCGCTGATGCTGGACGCGCCGCGCGGAAGCCGGTCCAGAGCCGCGGTCATGTCTGACGCGAGCTTGCTGGGGTTGAGCTGGAAATGCTTGACGACGTGAAGGATGTCCGAGTCCTGGTTTTGCAGGACCTGATGGAGCCAATGGATGACTTCGACATAGGGATTGCCGCGAAGCTTGCAGAACACCATGCCGCTCTCAAGGGCTTTGTAGCTGAGCTGGTTGAACTTGCCAAACAGCGCTTGACGAGGAATTTCGCCCATGATTGCGGACTCCAGAAGGATCGCGCGAGGCACGCGACGGACGGACGGGGTGAGTTGATGGTGGCGAGGCGGACGTTGTGAATTCGGCCATGTGAGCCTACCGCGCGACCGGCGAAATCACAAGGTCGGCGCGATCCGACTCGATCGGCTTGCTGGCGAGCCAGGTGGTCCAACCCAGGCGGGCGGCTCCGGGGTCATCGGATTTTCCGCCCATGCGCAGCCGCGGCACTTCCTCACGCTTGAGCACGAGGTTGACCTGCCAGGTGAACTCAAAGCCGAGGTAGTTGAGGATCCAGGCTTCGAGCCGCGCGAACGAGCGACCGCCGGGAACGTGAGCCCGCTCCAGCGGGAGCAGACGCTGGTACGCCGCGAGCGACATCGGGCCCATGACGATGCGGAACTGGCCCTGGCAATCCCAGAACCGCTCGCCGACCGCGGCGATTCCGGCGCTGCTGCCGAGTGACGCCGCTTCACGCGGGCCGCCGAGTTTGCAGCGATAGACCTCCGGCAGCGGGGTCCACTTGCCGACGAACTCTTCAATGCGGGCGGGCACCCCGTAGTACTCGCGGAGGATCGCGCACAGGCCCTCGGGATTGGGGCTCTGGCTTGAGAGGCGACCGGCGAAGCTGAGCTTGGCCTCGTCGGGCAGCGCGTCGCGCCGGCGGAGCGACGCCTGCCCCAGGCCGAACGACGAGCCCACCTGGAACGAGAACGGATCGAAGTCGGTCTTGGGCGTCTGCTCGTAGAGCACGCCGGGCTGGCTCAGCGACCACGCCCGGAAGAAGAGCGAGATCATCCGGTGGTTGAAGACATCGAAGAACCGCGCGATGGTTGGGTCGCGATGATTGCGCTCGCGCTGGCGGGCGTAGTCCGAGAGATGGATCGGCATCGGGCCGTTGGGCCCGAGCAAGCCCATGAAGTTCACGAAGAGACGCGGAGCACGCTCGGTGGGCAACTGACGGAACGAGTGAATCGTGCTGGTGGCGAAGTTCGTGTGCGGTACCTGGCTGAAGCGCACCGCGTCGTCCTCGGGACGCTTGGACGTGCCCACCGCCGGGAGGTTCGGGTGTGCGCACTGCAGCCGCCGCACGAGCTGGAAAAAGTCGAACTGGTACGGGTTCGCGTAGAGACGCTCACTCAGAGCATCGGCCGGCGACCCACGATCCGCGCCCATCGCTTGATCTCCCCGCGCTGTGCGGACTTGACAACGGTTTCAGTGAACGAGTTGATTGAGACGTAGCGAGCGAACACCTGCTCGAGCACCGCCCCCAGCAGGAACACGCCGGAGCCCTCGTAGAGCGACTCGTCGAACGTCACGCCGACCTCAAGCCCGCGGACGAACGTGACGGGCCCGGCCCCAGCGACACGACGCGTCAGTGGCGCACTGGTGATGCTCTTGATGCCCTCGATCTGCTGGCGCTGGGCGGGGTCGCTCTCGTCGATGTACAAACGCAGCAGGTCGCGAAGCGCGCCAGCCCCGCTGCCATCGGGCAGGTCGATCAGCGAGAGATAGTTCTGCGAGAGATGACTGATCGCACGCCAGGCCATCTCACCCTCAACCCAGCTCGCCCGCGGCACCGTCGGCGTGCCGATGCAGCGGATCGTCGCCAGCGGAGCCGCAACGTCGATGTCAAAGTCGCGCGGGCCGACGCCGACGTTCATCGAGATCGGCAGGTCGCGATTCGTCGCGAGCACTTCCACGGCGAGCTGGGACACCTCGTCGGCGTACGGCGCCGCGTGGGCGTCGACCACCGAGATGTACACCTCGCTGCCCTTGTAGAGATTCGAGCGTGCCCCGCGAAGCTGCTCACGCTGGCTGAACTGACGCGGCACGCGATTCAGCACGTAGTACGCGCCGTGCGCCGCGTCGGGGTCGATGTCGTTCGCGGCGTAAAACGGACGAAACGCACGCGTCTGATCGTTGCTCTCGCTGTAGCCCGCCACGCCGGTGATCGAGTGTACCTCAAAGTCCAGCGGGCGCGTCTTGTCAACGACGACCTGGTGCTCCGGACGCTTGTCGGTGACGTAGATCCGGTCGGTGCGCTTGGGGAACAGGTTCACTGCGGGGGAGCAGAACGGCACGAACGTGCCGGCGTCGAGCTTGCGCTCGAGGCGGACGTCCTCGTTTGAGAGCGGGATGATGAGATCGACTTCGGTGCCGTTGATGGCCGCAAGGTGCGGGCGGAGCCCGTTGAAGCGTGCGAACGCGAAACGCTGCGGGAACGCGAAGTACTCGTGAATCAGCCGATAGCCTTGGAAGGTGCGCGCGTCGCTGGGCAGGAGCGATTCGCGTTCATCGAAGCCGACTCGCGTGATCGACTCGGCCGGCAGGATCGCCTGCGACGTCATGCCCTTGAAACTCATTCCCGGCGCAGGCGCGGGGCGCACGATCACGCTGAGCGCATCGGCGAAGAGCTGCTCGTAAATCCGCATCCGCGTGGAGTCCGCGGCGCGGATGAACAGCGGCAGGTCGTCCATCGCGATCTGATTCAGCTTCAGCGCCGCGGTTGACGCGATGCGAACTCGGATGGCCGCGCGGACAGACCGCACGCTCTCGGGCAGCTCCAGCACACCCACGTCACGCGTGTAGTACTGCGCGTCGACGATCTTCAGCGGCCACAGCGTCACGTCGTGACATGTGCGAAAGTCGCAGCTCTGCGATCCATCACCCGCCCGCCCGCGCAGGTTCGTGTGTCGCGGGAGCGTCACGCCCTGCGCCGTGGACGCGTTGTCCGCCAGTGGCACGAACTGCGCCATCGCCATCGACGGCGTGGGGCAGAGGTACTGCGGATAAATGATGTTCAGCAGGTTCTGCGTGAAGCGCGGGAACTCCGCGTCCAGCTTGAGCTGCACGCGCGCGGCCATGAACGCGAAGCCCTCGAGCAGCCGCTCGACATACGGGTCTTTGCATGTGACCGCACCGTCTTTTGTGTCCAGCGCCAGGCGACCGGCGATCTTGGGGAACTGGCGCGCAAACTCCGCCGCCATCCCGTTCAGATGGTCCAGCTCCTGCTCGTAATACCCGAGAAACTGGCGGTGCACGCAATTACTCTCCAAGCTTCCATTGCCCGAGCTCGACATCGACCTCGGTGCGGACAAAGAGCGACTCGGGCATGGGCAGCGGACAGATGTCGCCGGCGATCTCGAAGACGAGCTTGACGCCAGCGCCCGGCGTCTCACTCTCCACCGCGTTCACGCGCAGCGAGTGGTGCAGCATCCGGGGTTCGAAGTTCTCGATCGACCGCATGACCGCGGCGCGGACCTCGTCACGCCGCCGCCCGGTTACCGACAGGCCGGCCGAATCGGCGAGGCCGAAGTTCAGCACGCTGCGCGAGGCGAGCGGGTAGTCGTAGATCGCCGACTTCGGCGGATGGGCCTGCGCGTTGAGCAGCGACTGCAGGTCACGCAGGATCGCGCGACGGAGCTGCGCCATGTTCATCACGCGCCGGTCGCGGCTTTCGGTTTTTTCGTCGGGTTGATCGTCCGTCAGCCGGTCCAGCAGCGCCGGTTGCAGACGCTCGGCCACCGCAAGGTCAGGCATGTTCGCCCTCCGCGTCGGCACCCGTGCCCGCGCCCGCGGTGCCGGGCTCGACGATCGTGCTGAGGTTGCGAACTTCCAGCAGCGCATGATCGCCGGTATCGGTCGCGATCAACCGCTGGCCCAGGCCGACCTGAAGGCCGGGCGCGGGCTCATTCCAATCGGTCTGGCGGGCGAGCTGGTGGCGCGCGTCGGAGGACTCGGAGCCGGGGTAGCGCGTGGGGATGAGGGCCGGAGCTTCGCCGCCGTTGGTCCAGCGGAAGTGGGCCATCGTCCACACGACGTCGCGAAGCTCCGCCGGCGGATCGATCTTTACCGACGCGACGCGGCTCATCGGCACCCAGAAATACTTGCCGTTGAGGATCACCTCGAACATCGGGCCCAAGCGAGGATCAGCGTCCATCACCCACTGGAACGATGAGGTATCGATATAGCCCGCGACGCTTGGGGCCGCGTCCAGCGCCTTGGCGCGAAGCTCGAGGGCCGCGTCAAACTTGCCCTGACCTTGAAGCTGGTTGGCCTGGATCATCCAGCCCACCCACTCCTCCGGCTCGCCGAAGACCAGCGGGATCCGCGTTCCGGCGAAGACTTCCTTGCGGAAGGCCTCGCACTGAATCGCGGGCCGGTAGAGCTCGGCGTCCAGAAGATTTTTGCTGTCCATCTCGGCTGCGACGTTGAGCTGATTCAGCGCGCGGTCCCACTGGCCGAGCACCGAAAGCAACTGAAACAGGAACATGCGTAGCTTGGCATCGGCCGGGCTCTTGCGGACGTCGCCCTCAAGGGCCTTGAGCGCCTCGCCTGGTCGGCCGGCCTTGATGAGTTCCAGGGCGTTCATATCGGGAGTCCTTCCACGCGCGGCCGGGGATCAAGCGTCGAGAAAAACAAACCGACCGAGCCGGCCGTCGCCAGCCCGGTCGAGGTAGTGTCCATTGCACGCCGTCAACCGACGGCGTGGCGAAAGTCGCGGATCAGCCGCCCTTGTTTTCAACCACCGACCAGTTGTTCTTGGCATCGCCAAGCTTCTTGCCGTCCTTGGCCATGTGGGTGTAGGTCCACTCCACCTTGCCAAAGCGGATCGTGACCAGCTCCAGCGGCCGGCCCTCGCTCGTCGCCTTCGCATCGCCGACGCAGGTCACCGCGGTGACAAAGCAGGCGGTGAACTTGTAGTCCATGTACTTGGACTTGTCGCCGGTCGCGAGGCAGAGCTCGATGTTGATCTCGGGAATGTGCTCGCCCTTGGCGCAAAGCCAACGCAGCTTGGTCGACGACTTGTCCATGAGCTTGCGGAAGGTCAGGTCCTGGAAGTCGGCGCGACCGCCAGCGATCGCACCCGTCGCGGACATCTGGCCGCCGTGGGGCTGCGTGACACCCTCGGTGAAGTTCAGAACTTCGATCCAGTCCTTATGCTTCTCGTCGCTGCTCTCGCCGGGACAGTCCTTGATCTTGATGAATGCGTCGAAACCCATAGCGAATCTCCTGAGAGTGGGCGGCACTCGGATGAACTATCCGAGATCCTTCGATGTTGACGCGGGGCACCCCGCGTGATTTCAAGGCACGGCGCGATCACTTCTTCAGTGATGGCAGCTTGGACACCAGGCGGAGCGAGATCGAGAGGCCTTCCAGTTGGTAGTGCGGACGGAGGAAGAACTTACTGGTGTAGTACCCGGGGTTGCCGGGGACTTCCATGACCTGAACCTCAGCCGCGGCGAGCGGAAGGCGGGCCTTCACTTCTTCGCTGGCGTTGGGATCGATGCAAACGTAGTTGGCGATCCAGTTGTTGAGCCACTTCTCCATGTCGGCACGCTCTTTGAACGAGCCGATCTTGTCGCGGACCATGCACTTGAGGAAGTGGGCGAAGCGGCACGTCGCGAACAGGTACGGCAGGCGGGCGCCGAGGTTGGCGTTCGCGGTCGCGTCCGGGTCGTCGTATTCCGCCGGCTTGTGCAGCGACTGAGCGCCGATGAACACGGCGTAGTCGGTGTTCTTGTAGTGCGAGAGCGGGATCAGGCCGTTCTTGGCGAGCTCGGCCTCGCGACGATCGGTGATCGAGATCTCGGTCGGGCACTTCATGTCCACGCCGCCGTCGTCGCTGGGGAAGGTGTGGCAGGGCAGACCTTCGACCACGCCGCCGGACTCGGTGCCACGGATGCAGGCGCACCAGCCGTAGAGCTTGAACGAACGCGTGACGTTCGCCGCCATGGCGTACGCGGCGTTGGACCAGATGTACTTGTTGTGGTCCGCTCCCTCGGTGTCTTCCTCGAAGGCGAAGTCGTCAACGGGGTTGGTCTTGCTGCCGTAGGGAATGCGGGCGAGGAATCGCGGCATGCACAGGCCCAGGTAGCGCGCGTCTTCGCTTTCGCGGAGAGATCGCCATGGCGCGTACTCAGCGGACTGGAAGATCTTGGTCAGGTCACGCGGATCGCTGAGCTGCTGCCACGAATCCATGTTCATCATGGTCGGCGCAGCGCCGGTGAGGAACGGGGTGTGAGCCGCGGCGGCGATCTGCGCCATGCCGGCGAGGATTTCGACATCCGGGGGCGTGTGATCGAAGTGGAAGTCGCCGACGATCGCGCCATATGGAGCGCCGCCGGGCGTGCCGAACTCTTCCTCGTACATCTTCTTGAAGAGCGGGCTCTGGTCCCACGCGACGCCCTTGTACTTGGCGAAGGTCTTGGAGAGCTCTTTCTTGGAGATGTTCAGGACGCGAATCTTCAGCGTCTCGTCGGTCTCGGTGTTCTTCACCAAGTGCGCAAGCCCGCGCCACGAACCTTCCAGCGAGCGGAAATCCGCGTGATGGAGGATCGCGTTCACCTGCTCGGACAGCTTCTTGTCGATCGCGGCGATCATCGCCTCGATCGTCTTCACCGAGTCATCGGAGATCAGGTTCGCCTGCTCGAGCGCGAGGCCCGCCAGCGTGTTGACCGCCTTCTCGATGTTGCTCTGCGCGTCAGATGTCTTGGGCTTGAACTCTTTCTTCAGCAGCGACGAAAGATCGCCGCCATCAAACTGCACACCCGCGAGCGCGGGCGAAGACTGAGCGTTGGTCTCGGCCATGAGCGATTACTCCTTCTTTTCGGCGTCGGGCTTGGGGGCGGCGGTCACGGCCTTCAACACGTTGGGGTCCTGCATCACCTTGGAGAGCAACTCCTCAGCGCCGCTCTTGCCGTCCATGTACGTCAACAGGTTCGAGAGCTGCGTGCGAGCCTCCAGCAGCTTCCGCAGCGGTTCCACCTTGCGGGCCACGGCAGCGGGCGTGAAGTCTTCCATGCTCTCGAACGTGATGTCCACGGGCATGTTGCCCTCGCCCGTCAGCGTGTTGGGCACCTGGAACGCGACTCGCGGCTTCATCGCCTTCAGCCGGTCGTCGAAGTTATCGATGTCGATCTCCAGGAACTTGCGCTGGTCCACCGGGGCCAGCGGGTCCGCCGGCTTGCCCGAGAGATCGGCCATCACGCCCATGACGAACGGGAGCGTCACCTTCTTCGCTGAGCCGTAGACCTCCAGGTCGTACTCGATCTGGACGCGGGGGGCGCGGTTGCGCTGGATGAACTTCTGACTGCTGGCCTTGGCCATGTGATCCTCCGAGAGTTTCGAACAACTCGATGTGAGAACGATGAGGCGGCCCGACGATGAGACGTGCGTTTATGAACTCGCGGGTGGCGGCGGGTTGTCCGCCTGACTGAGCACTCGAAGCACTTCCACAGCGTCGGGCTTCAAAAGGCCCGTCAGTGTGAGGAAGTCCTTGCCGACGCACACCCGCGCACATTGGATGATCAGGTTCACGGGGCTCGACGGCTCGGCCTGTGCATAATACTGGCAAACGGCATCCAACGCAACGGCCGCATCGCGCGGGCTGCGAACCGCCCCGCCGATGCTGAACCCCGCCCCCCCACCAGCACCGCCGGGCAATGCGGACAAAGACCCAACGCCACCGGCTGAATCACCACCGGTGCCAGCGTCCGGCGCCGTGCCGCCGGTCTTGAGCGCGACATGCCGGCGCAGGTGCGCCAGCGCATCCGAGAGCATCTTGATCAGCGCCGAGAGGTCGATCCCGAGCCCCGGTTTGACCTTGGAGTTGAACGCCTGTTCGATCGCCTTGGCGTGCTGCACGGACTGATCGACCGCCTGCAACAGCCCTTGGAGCAACTCAAGATCCGTCTCTTGCAGGGCCGCCTCGATCAGGCCGAGTTCGGGCTTGGATCGTGAACTTCCCTCGGGCAATGTCAGCGCGCCGGACGCGATCGCGAAGTCCTCCAGCGAGAACTTGCCGAGCTGGCGTGCGTCGCTCAGCGGAAGTGCGCGTACGCGCTCGAGCAGGCGCACGGTGTCGCCCATCGTGCCGATCGGGGCCGAGAGGGCGGCGAGCGTGTTGGCCCGCATCATCGGGTCGAGGTTGTCCTCAGGGTCAAGCTGCGGGTGGACGGTGTCCCAGTAGGTTTCGAGGCAGCCGCGCAGGAAGCGAAGGCCGAGCTCGAGCCCGGGGTAGCTGTCGAGCTTGGCCTCGCTGACGACGAGAATCACCCCGACACGTAGGTCGCGCGAGCGGGCGAGCAACTCGACACAGCCATCGCGCACCTCGCGCCAGCTCGGGTCCTCCGCGGGCTTGTTGTTGAACGGGTCTTCGGGCGAGCCCTCGGCGTCGCGGAGCACCTGCATGAACCGACCGTCGTGCCGCAGATCCGGCCCGCAGGGTTCCGCGTCGCTGATCGGCTTGAGCAGTGTGTCGACGTCAACGCTGGGCAAGGGGACGAGCCTCCGGGAAAAAAAACGCCGCGCCGGCGAACGCCGACGCGGCGGACGACCTTCGTCAGATCAGCATACTTACTTCGCCGCGGTTTGCAAAGGGCGCTTGGTGACCAGTTCGGAGAAGTACTCGAAGGGGATGGAGTCAGGGCGGAAGATACGGAGGAGCTCCTCGCGCGGGCCGGACAGCTCGTACCGCGTCAGGCCCAGGTCGCCCAGCTTGTTCATAAACGCCCGGATGTCCTGCAGAGCCTTGAGCGCCTCGGCGTGCTTCGGCGTGGAGGCCAGGAAGCTCTCGAAGATCGCCGGGCTGACTTCCGTCGAGCCGGCCTGCTCGGTGAAGTCGACATACGCCGCCTCCATCACCGCACGCAAACGCTCCTGGCGCTGTTGCGTCACCGGCTGGCCGTCGGCGCCCATCTCGGGCTGGCCCTCAGCGTTCAGGACAGGCACCGGGTCAATCGCCAGACGGATCCAATCCTGGCGCAGCGCCTCGGCCGCGGACGGATTGATACGCCGAGCGGTGATGCCGCTGCCGCGCGAGGCCATCGAGCCGCCCATGAGCGATCCGGAGTCATCGATGTACGACAGGCCGTTGAGGAAGCTCACGAGGTCATCGGAGCCGACGTCGCGGACGGAGATCTTGAGTTCGTCGAGGAACTTACGGGTCGCCCCGCCGACGACCTGCGCCGGGTCGGTGCGCTGCACGGCTTCCTCAGCGACGACGCCGGCGATCGCGGTGGACGGGTCGTTGGGCGTGCGGCCGCTGGCCTCGAAGTCGATCGGCACCGCGATGCCGCCGTTGAGGGTTTGAGCCAGCGACGGGGCGACGGTCAACTGACGGACCGTCTGAGCGCCGCCGAAGTTGGCGTTCAGCGTGGTGGTCGCGACGCGACCGAGGTAGAACGACGACGGTGCCGCAGCGAATGTGGCCTGATCGCCGACGGAGTTGATGTTCACTGCGGCGTTGGAGGTGATCGTGTTGGCGACGATGTCCACGCCGCCGTCGGTCGCCACCAGCCCACGCGGATCGCGGAAGTTGCCCGGGCCACGCTCGAGCACCCGAAGCGTGCCGGTGACGACGTTCAGGTCGCCGACGACGCTGAGGTCGCCCACGGTGGTCACGCCCGCGCCGGTGTTGAGCGTCAAGCTGCCCAGCGAGAGGATCTTCTCAAACTGGCGAACGGTGAACGTGTTGGTGAAGACGCCAAAGGTGTTCGCGCCGACCGCGGTGCCGGGGATGGTGCCGTCGGCGTTCTGGAAGCCTGAGAACACGATCGTCGAGTACTCCGGCCCGGTGGCCCGAGCGCCTGCGGCGTTTCCACCCAATGTCAGCACGCCCAGTCGGTTGCCCACCGTGCCGATGTTGCCGCCGAAGACGATCGGGGCGAGCACGCTCGCAGCGTTGGCGTTCGCGACTGTGTTGAAGGTCGAGAACACGTTGAGGTTCGGCGTCGCGGCGACCGCGACGATCGGACCGGCGAACAGCACGCGACCCGCGCCAACGTCGATCGTCGTGTTCGCAATGTCGAGATTCAGCGGGATGGTGCTCGGCGCGCCCGTGCTGACGCTGCGACCGAATGTCGTCAGGCCGCCGTTGGCAATGATGTCACGATCACCCGTGCCGGCGAGGCTGACGCTGCCGCCCGTACCGGGGGCGAAGGTGTGACCCTGCGTCGCGCTCACGTCGCCGGCGATGCTGATGTTGCCCGTCGCGCCATCGGCGACGAGCGATGAGGTGCCGCCGGTGAAGATGACGAAGCCTTCGGTCGCGCCGGCGGTGTCGGTGAGCGTGATGTTCGCGCCGCCGAGCGTCCGCAGCAGGACGTTGCCGCTGGTGGAGAAGATCGGCGCGTCGCTGCCATCGGCCAGTGTCGGGTCGGCGGACGCCGTGATCGTTGAGCCGACGTTGTTGGTGCGGAAGGTGATGCCACCGGTGGTCGTCGAAACACGGCCGTTCACAAGGATCGGCGAGATGTTGGCGGTGGATTCGGTCTCGACGAGCACGTTGCCGGCGCCGCCGACGATCGGACGCGTGACCGTGATCGGGCGAGCCCCGCCGGTCTCGGTCAGCACGCTGATCGCGCCGGTGCCGTTGATGCCGGTCAAAGCGTTGCCGCCGTTGAACCCGGCCAACGCTGCGACTTCAAAGATCTCGAGCGTGCCGACGCGCGAGCCGCGGAACGTGAACGCGCCCGTGCCCGTCTCGGCGGCGATGCGATCCACGAGGTTGGCCCCCGCGGCGTTCAGGAGGACTGGGCTGCCGGAGGTGTTGACCACGCCGAGGCGTGACGCGGTGATCACACCGGCGGCGGTCTGGCCAAGAGCGTTGACGCCGCCGCTGTTCACGCCGCCGGTAGCGATGCGGACAAGGCCGGTGCCGGCGTTCAGTGCCTGCGTGAGCTGCAGGCCGCCGGTGGTGCTGAAGAGGGTGATGTCGCCGTTGGCGGCGAGCGTGTTGACACCGATGATGTCGGTGAACGGAGCGGCGGGCGTGCCGAGGAAGTTGTTGATCGCAGTGACGGTGCCGACGTCGTACGCGCCGACGTTGCGGAAGGTGATGCCGCTGGCGTTGGTGTTGGCGTTGAAGGCGGCGAAGCTCGCGGGCGTCGCGCCCGCGGCGGTGAGCAGGTTGGCCAGGTCGAGCGTGATGTTGCCGGCGGCGGCGGAGACGTTGACGGCGCCGAGGGCGTTGGCGGTGATGAGGCCGGCGCCGGTCTGGGCCATCGCACCGTTGGAGGACAGACGCACCGTGAACGCAGGAGCATTGATCGGCGCCGTGATGGTGAGCGTGTTGTCAGAGCGGATGGCGATATCGCCGCTGGCGGTGGTGATGCCGCTGAGATCGGCGCCGCCGTTGAAGTTGGCGGGGTTTCCGTTCAAGGTGCCGATGGTCGTCGCGAGGGCGCTGCGGAGCTGGATCGTGCCGGTGGCAAAGTCGTTGCGGGCCGTCAGGACTCCGAGGTTATTCGCTTGAGTCAGGATGATGTTGCCAGCGGTGGCGTTCAAGGCCAGCAAGCCGCCGCCGGTGAGTACACCGCTGGCGGTCTGAGCGATGCCGCCCTGCGACGAGAGGCGGATGTTGGTGCCGTTGCCGGCAGAGACGGGCCGATCAATCTGGAGATTGCCGCCAGCACCGGTGATCAGCAGAATATTGCCATTGGTGGTCTGAACGCCGTCCAGGGCGTTGCCGCCATTGAAGTTGGCCGGATTCACCACGAGGTTGATGATCTGCAGGCCGTCGGCCTCCGTCAGCGAGATCAGGCCGGCCGAGTTGCTCGCGGCAAAGCCCGAGAGCGTGTTGGTGCCCAGCGTGAGGTCGATGTTGCCACCCGTCGCGTTCGTCACAGCGAGGTTGGCGGCCGTGATGCCGCCGGTGGCGGTCTGCGTGACGCCCGCGTCAGACGCGATGCGGACGGTGCCGGCACCGGCCGCGGTGGCCCGGTTCAGCGCGACGCCGTTTGCGGCGGACGAGTTGAGCAGCAGCACGTTGCCGTCGATCGTGTTGATGCCCGCGAGCGCCGCGCCGCCGTTGAAGGTCGCGGGGCCGGCGGCGATGGTCTCGACAGACAGGCCGTTGTTTGAGCGGAAGTTCACCGCACCGGTGGCAAAGTCGTTTCGAGCCGCGACGTTCGTCAGAACGTTGGCGAGCGTGTCAAGAGCGATGTTGCCCGCGGTGTCGTTGATGGCCGCGAGGCCGTTGGCGGTGATGATGCCGGCACCGCTCTGGGTGATGCCGCCACGCGAGCTCAGGCGGAGGATGTTGGCGTTGCCGACGTTGACCGCCTGGTTGATCGCCAGAGCGCCGCCGGTACCGGAGGTGATGATCGCGTCACCGGCGTTCGTGGTGACGCCGCTGAGCGCCGCGCCGGCGTTGAAGCCGGCGGGACCCGCCGCGACGGTGCCGATCGCCAGCCCGTTGCTATCGCTGTAGCCGATCGTGCCGGTCGCGAACGTGTTGCTCGCGGCCAGTGTGGTGATCGTGTTGGTGCCAAGGGTCAGGTCGATGTTGCCCGCCGTGGTGTTCAAGGCGGCGATGCTCGTCGCCACGATGCCGCCGGCGGCGGTCTGGCTGATGCCGCCGGTGGACTGCACGCGAAGGATGCCGCCGCCCGGGAGGCTCGTCGCAGTGGTGAAGCTCACGGGCAGCGTGGTGGACGTGTTCAAAAGGAATGCGTCACCGCCGCCGGTGGTGGTGAGGCCGGTGAGGGCCAGACCGCCGTTGAAGATTGCGTTGCCAGCGGGGATCGCGCCCACGATGAGCCCGGCGTTGGAGCCCAGCGCGAACGTGCCGGTGGCGAAGTCGTTGCGAGCCGCGAACGTGCCCACGGCGTTTGGTGCCGCGGTCAGGGCAACGTTGCCGGCGGTCGCGTTCACGATGCCCAGGTTCTGCGCCGTGATGATGCCTGCGGCAGCCTGCGTGATCCCGCCCTGTGAGGTCAGGCTCACGCTTCCGGTCGCACCGGCGTTCACCGGCTGGTTCAGCGTCAGTGCGCCGCCCGCGCCAGAGGCGAGCGTAATCGTCTGCGGGGCTGTACCGAGCACGCCGTCGATCGTTGCCCCGTTGTTGAAGATCGCATATGCCGCGTTGTTGAGCGAAGCGACCGTCAACCCTGCGGACGTGCGGAGAACGATAAACGCGCCGCCGGTGACGGTGTTGCGGGCCGAGACGTTGGCGAAGTTGTTGGTCGCGCTGGTGGCGATGATGTCGCCAAAGGCGTTGTTGAACAGGCCGAGCGATGCGCCGGTGATGGCGCCGGTGTTCTGCTGAATGCCGCCCTCGGCACCGAGGCGGATCGTGCCCGTGCCTGCGGCGACGTTGGCGTCGAGCGTCAGGACCGCGGCGCCGGTGCCGGGGACCGAGTCGTTGGTGACGACTGTGATGTTGCCGTTATTCGTGGTGACGCCGCTAAGGGTCGCGCCGCCGTTGAACAGGGCGGCGAGGCCAGCAACGTCGGTGATCGAGATGCCGTCGGTATCCAGCACGATGATCTCGGCGTTCGCGGCGGTGTTGCTCGCCGCGAGGCCGGAGACGCTGACACCGGCGACGTCAAGCAGCACGTCGCCGACGGTGTTGGTGAGGCCGAGCGAGGCGGCGGTGATCAGACCGTTGACGCCCTGGCCAACGCCGCTGGTGGAGACGAGGCGGACGATGCCGCCCGGCGCGTTGATCTGCTCGTTGACAGTCAGGGCCGTGCCAGCACCGCCGGAGGAGATCAACACATCGCCGCCGGCGCCGATCTGCACGCCCGTGAGGGCTGCACCGGCGTTGAAACCGGCCACTAGCGGGACGGAGCCGACGGTCACCGGAACGACCGACCGCACGCGGAACTGACGTGCGTTGGCCTGGATGCGCCCCGCCAATGTGCTGAACGTGTTGCCCTCGGTCAGCAGGATGTTGTTCGACGCGGCCCCGATCGACACCACGCCCAGCGTGCCGGTGGTGATCAGGCCGACCGCGTCCTGCGAGATCGCGCCCGAAGCGCCGAGGCGAAGGGTCGACAGCGCGTTCGTACCATTGTTCACCGGCTGGTTCAGCGTCAGCGTCTGCCCGCTGCCGCCGACGGTCAGCAGGATCGAACCGAAGCCCGCGGTGGTGATGCCCGTGGTCGCACCGGCGAACGGCACGGTCAGAGCCGCCGCCGGAACGCTGCCGACCGCGAGCGAGGTCGAGCTGTTAAACCCGACGGTGCCGGTCGCGAAGGTGTTGCTGATCGCGACGGTGGATACCGCGTTGCCCGCGAGCGAGAGATCGACGTTGCCCGCAGTGGCATTGCGAACCGCCAGCGTGTTGGCGGTGATCGTGCCGGTGGCGGACTGCGCGACGCCGTTGGTCGCGGAGAGTCGGGCGATGCCGCCGGCGCCGGTGCCGACGTTGACCGGCGTGGTGATCGAGATCGCGCCGGTGGTGTTCACCAGCGTGAGCGCACCGTTGGACGTGCTGATCCCGCTGACCGCGGCGTTCCCGTTGAACCCGGTCAGGGCCGCGACCGTGCCGATGGTCACCGGTCCGCCCGAAGCGGTCAGAACCTCGAACGTGCCCGCCGCGGCGGTGTTGGAACCGACGAGCCCGACGATCGTGTTGGGCCCGTTGGCAACGATGTTGCCAGCCGTCGCGTTCAAGAGCGCGACGCTGTTGGCGCTGACGCCGCCGGCGCCCGAGAGGTTGATCCCGCCGACGGCGCTGATGCGCAGGATGTCGGTGTTGATCTGAAAGGCGTTGGTCACGGTGCCCGTCATGTTGAGCGTGATCGTGCCCGTGACACCCGGGAACGCGGCCCCGGTGCGGAGGAAGCCGGCACCCTGGCTGTAGGTCGAGCCGGTGACGCTGATGTTGCCGCCGCCGGTGGAGAGCCCGCCGCCGTTGGCCAAGACCGCGCCGGTGTGGTTGATGTTGATGCCGCCGGTGGTCGTGGTCACGGCGCCGGTGAAGCCCACGCCGCCGGAGGTGAACGTGCCGGTCGAGAGCGTCGCGCTGCTGATGACCGCGTTGCCGGTCGTCGTCAGGTTGATGTTGCCGGCGCCAGACGAAATGTTGCCCAGCGACAGGCCGCCGGTGCCGGTGTTGAAGATGAAGCCGCCGCCAGCGGAGCTGATGGTGTTGCCCACGGTCGTGAACGAGATCGAGCCACCCGCGGCGGTCGTCCGCAGCGTCAGCGTGTTGGGCGCGACAAGGTTGGTGAACGCGAACGCACCACCGGCAAGCGTGTCAAAGACGATCGAGTTGGTCGCTTCGAGGATCAGGCTGGCGCCCGCGAGCGACGCGTTGACCGAGGCGTACGACACGGTTTCGTTTGCCCCGCCAGTGCCCGCAGTGATGTTGGGCAGATTCGGGTCCAAGGTGCCGGTATTCACCGCGATGTCTGAAATGGTCAGCGTACCGGGGTCCAGCAGCAGCGTGCCGAACGTGTCGGGTGCGCCGCCGCGAAGATCGATGTTGGTCGCGGAGAATCCGAGCTTGTCCGCCGACGAGACTTCAGCGAAGCCGCCAGCGCCGCTCCCGGCACCAGTCGCCAGGAGCGAGCCGCCGAACCAGGTCCAGCCGTCAGACCACACGACCACGCGCCCGCCGTTGCCGGCATCGGTGGCGCTGGCCGAGATGGTGCTGTCGCGAGAGACGACGGCGATCTCGCTGTTGCGAATATCAGACTCGAGCCCGGCGAAGCCGCCACCGACGCGGACTTCGCCGCCGCCGGAGTGGCCGTCAGCGCGAACGGTCGCGCCATCGAGCACGACAGTGTGGCCGGTGATGTCCACCTGGCCGCCGACACTCCCGCGCTGCGTGCGCGACGCGTCAACCGTGCCGCTGACATCGACGCGTCCGTTGGCCCCGCCGTCAAGTGAGATCATCGCGGCGTTGATGCGCCCGGTGTTCTTGATCGCCAGCGAGTACATGTCTCCCGCCGCCATGCTGACCGAGCCGCTGCCAGCGTTGATCGTGCCGGAGTTCTGCACTGCGTGCGTCGCGTTCGGCGTTGCACCGGCCGCGGGCTGGGCGATCTGCACCGTGATCGTGCCGCGCGGGCTCTCACGCAGATAGACCTGATCGCCTGCGGCCATCACCACGGCGCCGTTCAAGCCCTCGATCGTTCCGCGATTGGCGACCATGCGGCCCACCAGCGCGACGGTGTCAGCGCGGATCACACCCTCGTTGATCACCGAACCGCGCATGTCGGTGAAGTTGTTCCGCCCCGCGAGGAAGTCACGGTTGGAAATGCTGCCGCCAGAGGCGAAGATCTGGCCGACGTCGATCACCGAGTTGGGCCCGAAGAACACGCCGGCGCGGTTGACAAAGAACACCTGGCCGTTGGCGGTGATGCGCCCGTCGATCGTCGTCGGGGCGTCGCCGCTGATGCGGTTGAGCACACGCGACTCGGCCGAGGGCTGGATGAACTGCACGCTCTCGTTGCGGTTGAGATTGAAGCCGGTGTAGTTGATGATCGAGTTGTGGCTCGCGGTGATCGTGGTGTGCGTGCCGGACTGCTCAAACCTCACTTGGCCGTTGACGACCTGCGCCCCCTCGGGCGCGGCGACGGCGCTGCCGGCCAGCGCCAGCAGCGTCAGCCCGCTGACGCCGACGCGGCGCAAGAGGTGGGCCCGCTTGCGGGCGTTCCACGCCTGGACAACGGTGGCGGACAGGGTCTGACGGGCGATCGGGCGGCGGCTCAGCATGGATTGCTCCTGCGGGAAACTCGGATGGAAATGGACAGAAATCAACGGGACAGGAAAAGCGTGAGGGGAGAGACACTCCGTCAGAACTCGGGGCCGGAACCACTCAACGCTCACGCGCGAGTGTGGCGCGCTGGGCGCCGCCGGCCATGAGGAAATCGACTCAGAACAGCAGCGTCAAGAGGAAATGCAGGCGATGATCGCCAGCCTCGGTTTCAGATTGCTCGTTGCCGCGAAGGGCCACGCCCCAGTCCATGCGAACGAAGATATTGCGGCGGATCTGCAGTTCCAGACCCGCGCCCGCACCAGCGAGCGTGTTGTTCCGCTCGAACGAGCGAATATCGCTGATCGTCGTACGACCGACGTCAAAGAACGCGCGGAAGATCAGATCCCAGTCCGCGGCCCCGTACGCTTCCTGCGGCTGCCAGCGGAACGAGTTGCCGAACATGTCCTGGCCCGATTCGGTCGAGATGCCGAACAAACGTGGGATGTGCAGGCGATACTCCGCCGACCCGATGAACGCGTTGTCACCGGCGACCGCCGATTCCGGATAGCCACGCACGGAGAAGAAACCGCCGACGACTTCCTCGGTGTTGGGGATCAGGCGATTGCCGAAGGCGTACTGCCCGCGGAAGCTGAAGGCCAGCTCGTGCGCCAGCGACATGCCGGGCTCCCAGAGCACGGGCTTGCCGTCGGCGTCCACCGGGCGGTAGTCGCCGCGATACTTGTTGGGGAACAGGATCGGCTCGAGGTAGAACGCGAAGTTCGTGTCCCACTTCATGATCGTGTAGTTGTACGCCGGGTCGATGCGCCCGAGGTTCGAGACCTCGCGATAGTCGGTACCCGAGATCTCATTCTGCGTCCACTCCGCGATCACCTTGGCATCAAGGAACGCGGTATCCGTCGAGCGCACGGCTTGCAAGCCCAGGTGCGGAATGAAATAGTCGGTCGAACCCTCGATCCCCGCCGTGGCGTTGCGAGTCTCGACATGGTCCCAGCGGAAGCCGCCCAAGGCATCGATGAACAACTGCTTGTGCTGGAAGAAGTTGAACGAGAGCTCAGCGCCGGAGCGCCAGCCCTCGCCGCGGAAGTTCTCGTTGCCGATGCCGACGTCTGAGGCGGTGTACTTGTTGTACGCGCCGAAGACGTTGAGCCGCAGGCGATCGACGAACAGCGGGAACTCGTACTGACCAAGGAACGAGTGCGCCTCAGCGAACCCGGCGGTCGAATAGTCCAGGTTCAGGATGTCGTCCTGCCCCGTGAGCTGGTTGTGCGTGAACGCGAAACGCTCGCGCCAAAGGTCCGTGTTGCGCGTGCCGGTGTTCGAGAGCTGCGCCACGACGTACCAGGGCTTGTTCTCGCTCACCAGATAGTCCAGCGTCACATCGCCCAGCTTCTCTGAGCCCGGGGCGACCGAAAGGTCAACACGCCGGCCCGGGTGACGGTTCAGCCGGAACGCGTAATCCTCAAGCTCGTCGCGCTGCAGGAACGTGCCCGGCTGGATCGGCGAGTTCTCGCGGATCATCGTGTGCGCCGAGTTGTTGATGCGGTTCTCGCTGAAGCGCTCGCCGTTGGCCAGCGTGCGGATCTCGCCGACCGTGCCGATGATCATGGTGAGCTGGAACGTCGTGCGCCCGGCGCGAAGATCGGCGCCCGTGCCGTCGACCTCGTCAAGCGACGGGCCGACCAGCACCGCCATCATCCCGCGCGAGCGCAGGTTGTTCGCCACGGCCCGGCTCACTTCGCGGATGGCCGTCGCGTCATACTGCGCCGTCGCGTCCGTCAGTTCGCCCAGTCGCAACTCGACGCGCTCGATGCCCTCACGCGCCTCGGTGTACACGTTGCCCACGCGGCCCAGCGGCACAACCGTGGTGTTGATCAGGAGTTCCGGCGACGGCACGTTCTCCACCGCGATGCCGTAGACCAGCTCAAACCGGCTAACCGGGTAGCTCGGCCCGGTTGAAGTCACCGCCGGGGCCGCCGTCGCGCTGGGCATCGCCGGCAGCGCCGGGGTCTCGACCACGCTGGGGGTGCTGCTGCCGGGTGACGCCTGGCCGGGGGTCGTCGGGCTGACCACCGGGCGCATCGGCTCCACCTGCCCCGCCGCCATTGACACCAGGGCGGCGCTGAGCAGCGCTCCGGAGAGCGCCGACCACGCCCGACGCTGACGCCCAAGGCGCCGCGAGTTCGACTTCACCGAACCAGAGTTGAACCCACGAGAGTCATGCTGCATGTCGATCCCTTTGCAAAGGCCGGGCGAAGAAAAACCGCCGGCAAGAAAAGAACGGCTTCGAGTGTGGCCCAGCGAAACGAACCCTTGAAGGGTGTTATCGCCCCATGGCGCTGCCGGACCCACACACTTTCCGTGTAAACTACTGGAAGGCTTCCCAGCTTGTCAAGTGATCACAAACTTGCCATGTCGCGACAATCCCCTGATTCGGGCATTGCGACGCGGCAAAGTTTCTGAACTCGATCGGATCGTCAACCGCAACAGCGGGTTTTCAACCACTAACCCCGCTCTCGCCCAGCTATTCGTCGCCGCTTACTCGCGATACGGCAGATCATGTCCGCCCTTGAGCAACAACGCTTCCGCCTGCGCCGCCAGCACCTGCTTCGGCAGCCCGCGCTCAGCAGAGAACGCGACGCGGAAGCCCACATCCGTAAACCCGCTCGCCGCCCGCGCCGCCACCGCGCTGTGCGGCTGTGTTCTTGAGATCGCCGGCGACGACAGCGCCGAGCCCCCCACCACGCGCACGTCCGCCGCGATGTTGATCGAACCCTTCTTGATGTCGTCGAGCCCCAATCGCTCAAACTTCGCCCCGTCGACCAGCACCCACTCCCACACGTTGCCGATCAGGTGCTTGAACGTCTTGCCCGGGCCAACATCCACCGGTGCCATCAGGAAACTCGGCTCGTCAATCGGCAGCGCGTCATCATCCGCCTCCGGCGATGGCGTCGCTACGCCGCCCGCGGGGACGAACGCCCCGTCCTGCGGAAAGCCCATGTTGTTCACGCCCGCCGCGCGCGCCGCCTTCACTGCGTCAAACTGCTTCTTCCATTGCCGCCCACGAAGCTGCGCGCCGGCCGGCGGCTCGTCACTGCTCGCGAGCCCTTCGCTCACGAGCGCCGCGCGCCACTCATCCACCGTCGGCAAGCGGCAGTTCATCGCCGCCGCCACAACCGCCGCGGCTTCCGGCGACACCGCCTGCATCGGCGAGGTCCACTGCGGGCCCGGCGCATCGGCAACCGCCAGAAGCCCCGCCGCGCGATCTGCGCCCGCCGGCTTCAAGAACCAGCCCCGAAGCGCATCGGCCCCCGACGGCGGCCCAAACGCGGGTTTGCCCGCCGGCAAGGGCGTCTTGGACAGCGGCTCCCATGTGCGCAAGCCGCGCCGCGTGCTGAAGCGATTCCAGTCCTGCGTGCGCTCCGCGAACACATCCGACTTGGTACTTGACGTGAGGACGCCCGCCGCGATGCCCACGCTCACTTCCGTCGTCGAGAGGTACACCGTTTTGCCGCTCACTTCAACCGGCGCGAACGCGATCGTCAGCGGGGGGACGCCCTCCACGCTGAGCGAATACGTGATGCGCCCATCGTCGCTGATCTCGCCCACGGGCGTCCACTTCGCACGTCCAGCGCCGCCGAGCGCGGGCGGGAAATCGCCCGGGCCGATCTTCGGTGCCAGCGGCGTTTCGAGCAGTGCCTTCGCCGCGGCATGTGCGCCCGCCACCTCCGGCAAGGTCGGCAGCAGCGCCGCCGTCGCCGTCGCGTACCGCTCGATCAGCGGGCGTGCCGACGCATCGTCGCGCTTGGGCAGGCGTTCAAGATCGCGCCGCAGCTCGAATTTCGCGAGGTTGAACACCGCCCACGCCGGCAGCGACTTCGCATCGACGCCAAGCCCCGGCATCATCTCCACCAATGCGACGCGTTGCACGTCCGTCGTGCTCGCTGCGCCGCCGCCCCACGCCTGCAACCACGCCGTGCGCACGCGATCGTTCAATCGTTTGACTCTCGGCGCATCAAGCGCCCCGAGCGACGCTCGCGCCGAGGCGACGCTCGCCAACTCCTCAACGCTCGAGGGCCACGCCGGTGTGAGTTCCGCGAGTCGATCGCTCGCGGTGCGAGCCGCCGAGAGATCGCCCTTGCCCGCCAAGAGCGCACCCATGAGCGCCGCGCGATCCGAACTGCTTGCCAGTGTCCGCACGCTCTCCAGTTGCGCCACGACACCCGCCAACGCCCCGGCGAACTCCGGCGCGACCGGCTTCGCTCTCAGTTCATCAGCGACCTCGCCCAGCGTCTTGCCGCTGCGCTCGTCGCGATCATTCCACGCCGCGCCCGCACGCAGCAGCGCCTCGGCCTGCGCGTGCTGACGCGCCAAACCGACACTCGCGGTCGACCATGTGGACAACTCGCTCGCGAGCGTCGTCAGCCGCGTGCCGATCGCCTCAAGGTCGCTCCCGCCCTGATCCAGACGTTGCACGCCCTCGCTCACCGCCCGCTGACGGCGTGCCTTGAACTCCGTCATCACCACGCTCGCCACCGGGCCCGCGGGGAGATCCAGGCTCTCCGGCGTCGGCAGCCCGCGGCTGAATCCCTCGATCATCTCGCGCATGCTCGCCAGTCGCGCCGTGCGCTCCGGCGTCATCTGCAAGCCACGCACAAGGTTCACCTGCTTCGCCCACGCCGCGTTCAGCGCGGGCTCAACACTCAACTGCTCCGGCACGCCCGGCACCGCCGCCGCCTGCGTCTCGCTCGGCACGCTCGGCGTCACCGGAGCCGGAACGCTCGCGTTCTTCACGCTCGCATCCGCCTTGCTCACGACCGCTTCAATGCTCTTCCGCAGCGTGTCCACGCGCGCGCGCACCTGCTCAACATTCTGACGCGACAGCGTCAGCGCCGCCACCGCCTGCGCCTCGGCCTTCAGCCCGTTCAACTCATCACGTAACCCACTGGCGTTCTGCGGCGCGACGCGGCCGACGCGCTCCGCCGCGCTGGCGAGCAGCGCTTCAAACCCCGCGCTCGTGCGCGGATCGACCAGCGCCGGCTCATCAACCGGCGTCGTCGGCGTCGGCACCGTCGTCGCGCCGCTTGGCCCGGAACCCGGCGCGACCGCCACCGGCTTCGTCTCCGGCGTCGGCGGCGTCACGACGGCGGGCGCAATCTTGTTTGTCTGCTCGCCGACAGGTTTCGGCCCAACGCCCGCGCCACTCGTCGCGCCGCTGCCGCCGGAGTTGAAGACGCCAAGTGCCGCCGCGATCACAATCGCCAGCACCAGCACGCCCGCCGCGATCCCCACGCCGACCCACTTGCCGGACGAAGTTTGCTGCCCTGACTCTCCGAACGTCTCCAGCACCGGCGCGACCGCGGTCGGCGCAACCGGTGTCGGCGTCATCGTCGCCGCCGCGGGCGCGGCAACATTTGCCGCCGCACCACTCGCCTGAGCGCTCGAGCTGGCCGAAGTCAGCGGGCTCGTACGCCCCTGCCAGCCGTCGAGCATCGACTCCACCTTGCGAGCAAACGCTTCATTGATCGTGTACGGCACCTCGCTCGCCGGCGGCGATTGCTCGGTGTTCGCGCGCAGCGGCGCGATCAACTGCGGCGTGATCGGCCCCACCGCGATGTCCACCCAGCCGGACTGGAACGGAGCCGCGACCAGCATCGGCGCGTCGCCACTCAACTGTCGCGCGAAGTACCGCGTCCACGCGACGATCGCGCGGGTCGGCGGCTCGATCGCGCTGGGCACGCGGATGTGCTGCCCGCGCGCCGGCAGCGGACTTTTGCTCGCGCGATCCGCGGCGAGAAACCCGCTGAACTCTCGCTCGAACTGATATTGCACGCGATGAATCGCCGCGCGCGACCCCTCGCCGAGCCCGCTGGAAAGCAGTTGATCCAAGCTCGCCCGCGACGCGCCCGGCTCGTCGGCGGTGCTCGCGCCGGTGGCAAGCTCCTGCAACTCGCGCCCCACGCTCTCCACCGCCGCGATCACCTGGCCCTGCTCTGTCGCCTCAATGCACGCCGCCTGGAGCCGCTCCAACCGCGGCAACACCACGCGCGCAACCCAATCCAACCCCACGCCATCGCACTGCGCGCACAGCACCATCGGGAACTTCGTCCGCCGCCGCCCGTCACGCGACGGCCACAGCCGCCCGGCCAAAATCGGCCCCTGCGTCCCCTCGGGATACCACACGAACTCGTGCCCGTAATCCACCAGCCACGCCGGCGGCGGCTGATCCGGCGCGCCCCACGAACCCGAATCAATGCACCCCGCGATGCAGTCGGCGTACAGCGTCCGCCGCGCGTCCACCAGCTCGTCGGTGCTCAGCCCGACATCGTCAATGTGATCGTCCCACGCCGGGTGCTTGCCAAACGCGCTGACACGCACGCTCGGCGTGCGCGATCCACCCAGCGACTTTGAGAGACTCTTGATCATGCAACCCTTGCTGACACCCGGCCCTGCCGCCGGTGATCGATGGTGTTGTTCTCAAACGACCCACGCGGCCCATCAAGCCTCAATCACAACCGACACCTCACCAAACCTTCCGTCCACCACACGCAACGCTGCGCAGCCGCTCACGCTCAGGGCAGATCGCGCGTCGTCGGCCATGTGTCTAACGCGGGCAGCGTGCCCGGCGTCGCCTTCTCACGCGCCTTCACCCACAGCACGAACTCCTTGCCGCTCACGTCCTTGCCCGTCAGCGGCAGCAGCCACACCGTCCGGCCCGCGTCGGTCTCGCTCATCGCACGCTCAGACGTCTGCCGCATGCCCAGCAGCAGGTTCCAGGGCTTGGCCGTCGTGAACGTGATCTGCGGCGCGCTCTGCGATTCGTTCAGCGCCATCTCCACCGAAACGTCGTTCACACCCACCGCCGCCTCAAACTGGAACGCCGTCAGCTCGTTGACGTTCGTCCAGCCCAGCCCGGGCCGATTCGCCACCGGCTGCACGACGCCGTTGACCAGCACCTTGGCCACCGGATAGGTGAACACGCTGAGGTTGCTGGTGGGCCGACCACTCGGTGCGCCGTTGACAATCGCAAACTCAAGGCGTACGCCGTCGGGCGTCGCGAGCTTTTGCGCCACCGCACGCATCGGCTGCAGCTTCCGTTCCGCTGTCACGCCGCCGGGCAGCGCGCTGGTCATCATGCTGCGGTTGACATCCTGCAACATCTGAATCTGCGCCTGCGACACCACCGGCACCGCCAGCGGCTTATCCAGCGGCCGGCCGATCGCGCCACCCACAAGCTGCGACGCACGCTTGACCTCCTCACGGCTCAGCACGTTCGGCCCGTCCATCGCAATCGGGAACCCGCCCAGCAGCCGGCGCAGTTCCTCCTGCATCGACCCCGCGGCGTCCTCCCGCTCCTTCGCCAGAAGCCGCACGCCCTCCAGCCACACGCTCGTCCAGAACTCGCTCGGGACGCTCGGCACCGCCGGGTTCCGAACGAATCCAAAGTATGTCTGCTCCACATCCTCCGGGTTGCCGCCCGACGCCAGCATCATCTCCAGCGCCGTGCGACCGCTGTCACCCGGCAACAGCCGCCACGCCCGCAGCGCCGCGTCCATGCGTGATCGTGTCGCCGCGACGCGCAGGGCCTCGGCCTCGTCCGCGACACGCTTGCGTGCATCGGCCAGAGCCTTCGGGCTGATGATCGCCTGCGCCTCACCGCCGCCGGCAGGGCTTGGCACGGCCGCGAACGCCCGCTCGACGTGCTCGCGCAGGAACGCCGCGACGCCCTCGCCCGGGTTCTCCAGGCTGCGGTCATCCAGCGCCTCGCGATACTTCGACCACGACGTGAACTTCTTGGACAGCCACGCCCCGCGGATGTCCTCCGACCAGTACTTGAAATAGCCGTCCGCATACGTACGCAGCGATTCGCGAACGTCACCCACGCGCCCCTTGAGCGCCGCGCTGTTCAGCGGCCGCTCCAGTCGCGTGGCAGGCGAGTTCACCTCGTCAAACGCCGTCTGGTAATCGCCGAAGATGATCTTCGCGGCGCTGGCGCGATAACGGTCATCGAGCGCCTGGGCCGCGTCGAGCACCGCGATCTTGGGCAGGCTGGCCTCGCTCTCGCCGCCGACAGGAATCCGCCGCGCCAGTTCGCTCCAGCCGCTGCCGCCGCTTTGCAGGCGGTTGCCGATGTAGCTGTCCAGCAAGCGACCGACGCGGGCCGCGCGGGCCGCGGTCAACGCATTGTCCAGCGAAACCTTGCTCGTCAGCCCCGGCGCCGCGCCGTTGGCGTCAACATCCCACTGCGCGATCTGCGTCATCACCTTCTCGCGGGCCTCATCGCTTCTCCGCACCGCCTCCGCGAACGACTGCCCATCGCCAGGCTTGAACGACTCGCTCTCGGTCTTCGCGTCGCGCAGCTCCTTGCTCGCCATCGCGTACGCCTGCACGCGCTTCACGATCCGCGGCTCATCTCCGCCGGCCCGCGCCAGCAACACCGAGGACTCCTTCGTGTTCAGCAGTTCCTTGAACCGCTTCAGGAGCGCCGCGACCTCGTCGGTCGCGCCCTTCTTGTTCGTGTTCAGCTTCCCGCCGATCGTCTCCTGTGACGACCCGCTGAGCGCCGCGCGGGCGCTGCCCTTGATGTCACCCGCCGCGCCGGAACCCACCGACGACGCGGCTCGTTCTTCCGCGCGTTTCTCCGCTTCCTTCTCGCCGCGGGCAGCGAGCTTGTCCAGCAACCCGCCCGATCCGCCGCCGGCCTGCTCAGGAAGCTCGTTGATGATCGTGCCGAAATCGCGCTCGATGCGCTGCGTCTCGGCCCGCGCCACCTCATCAAGGAACGCTGCGTCGATCGCGCGCTTGGCAACCTTGGCCATCGCGCCCTCGACGCGCTTGGCCGCGGGCTGGATCTTCTCGCCCGCCGCCTCCCACTGCCGCAGTGCGCCGTCAAACTGATCCAGCGTGCGCTGCGTGTCCGGCGTGCCCGTATCGCTCGGCCACCGCACGCTCGCCTTGTCGGCCTCCTGAAACTCCGCAAGCCCCAGGAACAACTCGACGATCGCGCCAAACTCGCCGCGCCCCTCGACCTTGCGGCTCGACTCCGCGAACAGGTCGATCGCCTTCATCAGCGAGTCCCGGCTCGCCTCATCGCGCACGCGCAACGACGCCGGCGGCCACGCGTCCTTGATCACCGCGCCGTCCTTCATGTACGTCTCGTCGATCACCGCCTGGATCGCTTCGATCTGGCTCTTGCGTTCCGTCGGCTTCTCGACCGTCGCCCCCGGTGCCCGCAGCTCAGCCAGCGCGATCAGCGCGCCGACATCCACCAGCGAGCCGCCCTTGCCCTTTGCGTCCTTCATGCTCGCGGGCACCTCGCCCGCCGCGAGCGTGTCCAGTCGTACAAGCTGCGCGAGCCCTTTGACCGCGATCTCCTCGCGATGCTTGCGCAAGCCGTCCAATCGCTGCGCCTCCGCCGCGCTCAGCGTCGCGTTCGAATCGCTCGACAGCGCCCACGTCTCGCGCTGCGCCAAGCTCTCGCGCGCCGCCCGCACCAGCGGCACCAGCACCGACGATTCCACCACCGCGCGATGGGCCGCGAGCCGCTCGTCGCTCAGCGTGTTGCTGTCACCCAGCAAGAACGCGATCGGCCTGAACACCAGCGGCGGGTTCAGCGGATTCTGCATCTGCTCAAAGCTCTTGATCGCCAGTTCCGCCCGCGGCTCTTCCATCTCCTCATCAATCTTCTCAAACCCCGCGTACGTCCGCCCCGCCTCGCCCGTTTTTATGATCGACACCGGGTTCTTTGACTCGGTCATCGACGCCGGGTCCTGCACCTTGGAGTACACCGTCGCCAGCGACCGCCACGACGACAGTGGCTTGGTCACCGTCTCACGCAAACTCCACCCGCCCAGGAACGTCAGGCCGATCAGCACCGCCGCGAACGCGATCCCCGATCCGAGCAGGATCGCGCGGCTCGCACGCTGCGCCTTGCTCACGTTCGCCGCGTTCGTCACCAGACCCTTCTCGCGGAACACTTTGCCCGTGAACACGTCACGCAAGAAGAAACTCTTGTCCTTGCGCGGCACCGCATCGCCCGGCAACTCATCCAGCGAGCACCCCATCGCCTTCGCCAAGGCCTCGTCTAGCGAGCGACCCTCCTGCAGCGAGCTCGTGAAGTAAATCCCGCGCAGGAATAGCGGCTTCGGCGACCACTCGCCCGCCACAAAGATCAACTCCATGAACCGGCGCAATCGCGGCCCGATCGCCTGCAAGCTGTCCGGGAACGCGAACATCGAGTCCACCTGATCCGTGCGTCGCGCCGACGGATCATCCGTATGCACCGGGTCCAGAATCAGGAACCGCCGGCGCTTCACCAGCGCCTCACGCACCACGCCCAGGTGCTGCTCGATCGCGTCGGGGCTGAACGGCTCATCAAGGTCCGCCGGGTTGCTCCAACCCAGCATCTGGTGGGCCGCCTGCGGATCGGTCATCGTCTCAAAGAACTCGCGGAAGCCCACGATGCGGTCACACTTCGTCACCAGCACGAAGACCGGAAACCGCACGTCCAGCACGCGCTGAATCGCGTCAAGCTGGCGCGCGATCAGCCCCGCCTTCTTCTCGATCTGCTCAGCGTTGTCCTTCAGCAGCGTCTCGACGTCCACCGCCAGCAGCATGCCGTTGACCGGGCACTTCGGGCGCGCCCGCTTGAGGATCTTCAAAAACTCTTTCCACTCGCTGTTGTCGTTTGCGCTAGCGCCCTCACTCATGAAGAGCCGCCCCGCGGTGTCCAGCACCACTGCGGTGTTCGTGAACCACCAGTGCATGCTCAGCGTGCCGCCAGTACCCTGCAGCGGGTCCTGCAAGCCCGGCGGAAAACCGATCGAGCTGTGCCGCATCGCCTCAGTCTTGCCCGAACCCGGCGGGCCTACGAGCAGATACCAAGGCAGGCTGTACAGGTTCTTACCCGCCGCGCGATACTTGCTCACGCCCTCTTCAAACACATGGGCCAAGTCGTCGAGGCGAGCCTTGCGGGCCTTGTCCGCCGCGATCGCCTGCGGGTTGTTCCGCGCGACCTGCTTCAACCCCTCGCCGAAGGCGTCGCCCTGGCGCTTCTCGCGATTCTTCTTCACCGCCGCGTAGATCAACAAGGCCCCGACCGCGACCGCGCCGCCGATCGCCAAGATGATCAGCACAAGCAGCAAATGCTCGCGCAGCAGCACGCTCATCACGACGATCAGCCCGAGCAGGCCCACCAGCAACCCGATCTTCAGCGCCAGCGGCATGTTGGCAAAGAACTTCATAAGCCCATCCTTCATCAGTCGCGCCAAGAGGCCGCGACGTTTGACCCACACTCAGATTCGATCTCAACCCGATCGTTCGTCTTCACCGCACCACGAACCACGCGAGGTGCCATCGCCATCGCCGCGATGCTCAGTTCGCCTTCTTGTCCGCCTCGATCAGCTTCGCGTGGTGCTCGTTGATCGCGTTGACCTGCTCGCCCAGGATCGCCCGGTTCGTCCGATACACCACCACGTTCACCGCCAGCAAGCTCAGCGACAGCACGCAGAACAAAATCGCCAGCGGCACCAGCCACGAGCCGGTCGAAAGCTCAAGCGTCCGCTGATCCACTTTCTCATACGCCTGCGGGCAGATGCGCTGCGAGCCGTCGCCCGACACGCTCCCGCCAATCCTCGCGTACAGCTCGCGCATCTTGGCACGGATCTCGGTCGAAATCTTGTCCGGCTGCCCGGCGTACATCCCGGTGAACCCGAGCCCGAGGATCGTGTAGAACACGCCCAGACGCTGGATCGCCGCCTCGCCGGTCTCGCGCAGCGACTCGTTCAACAGGTCAAAGAACTGCTCATCGAGCACCAGGTTGCCGCGCTTGGGCCCGATGCCGCGCCAGCGCCCGGCGTACGGCAGCTTGCTCTCACGCACCGTGAAATCACAGAACGCGATCAGCGCCCATTCGACCTTGTCATCCCACGCGGCGCTGGTGCCGCTGTTGTTCTTCGCTTTGTTCTTGATGTCGGCGAGCATCGTCTCAAGCTCCGCCTCCACCTGCCCCTGGCTCACGTTGCCACCCTCGCGCGCCAGGCGGTTGAGCGAACACACATACTGAAACAGGGGCTCACACAAATCAACAAGCGCCATGTCCGTCTCCGATCAACCCGGGCCAATCGTCGCGCCCGAGTGTTTCTGTTCCGCTCTCATCACTCACGCGAAGATCAGGAAGAGCGCGACCTCTTCGTACTCAAAGTGCTCCATCTCCGGCCACACCAGCGCCACCTTCTTCTCCTCCTGAATCGTCTTCCAGCGCGACTCGCTCTGCGCACGATTCAAGCGGAAGTAGTGCTGCCCCGGCGGCGTCGGCACGCCCACCACATACCGCTCCTCCTCCAGCTTCACGCCGAAAAGCTTCAGCCGGCGCTGCTTGTGGTTCATCATCTTGAAGCGCTCGCTGTCCTCGATGAACATCTTCAGCGCCTTGGGGTCCATCTTCGTGCGGACACCCAGCAGGATGTCAACCGCCCCGAAATCCTCCGCCGCCAGGTCCGCGACCAGGTCCGCGCCATCGGGGACAAACGGCACCTTCTTCGCGGACTTGACGCCCTGATCACGCAGCAACTGCCGGATCCGCGCCTCAAGCTCCGTGAACACCGGGCCCGGGTTGTCGTGGTCATACTTCGGCGCGTCGAACGGATCACGGTCCGGGTGCAGCGCCGCAAGCTCCACCTGCAGCTCGCGCAGCTCAAGGTAGAAATCAAACGCAGACTGCCCCTGCGCCGCGCCCGAGCTCGCGGCCGCGATCGCCGGCAGCCTCGCGCTGAACCGGTTCAGCGTCGTCAGCTTCATCAACTGCAAGAACTGGGCCCCGCGAATGTTGTCCGGCGACCACCCGCTCTTGCTGAGCTGTAGCGCCTGCTCCTTCCGCGCCGCCTCCACGCCGTCCGACAGATCCCGCAGCAACTTCCGCAGCACCGGCGACCCGCTGGTCACAAAGCACGGCGGCACAAACTTCTGATCCAGCTTCGCCAGCCCAGCCTCCTCCCCCGCCCCGCGCACGATCCGACACACCGGGATCGTCTCCAGTTCAGTCCGGTCCTCGTTCTCAGTGATCAGCCGTGCGTTCAGTCGGCGCATCATCACTGGCTGAAGGTTGTCGCCGGTGTTCTCGTCAGCCACCTGCGACTCACTGACCTTGAACATCCGCTTGACGCGCGCGTCGTCACCGGTCGTCTGGTCCAGCGTGTTGGCCCGCGCCCCCTGCCAGGCCGGGATCGCCAGACTGATGGTGATCGAGCCGTTGCTGGCCGCCAGTGCCCGCTTGATGTCCAGCGCCGGCAAGTCCGCGTTGTGCGGCACGTCCAGGATCGCCCCGCCGGGCATCACCACCAGCAGCCGCTCGAACCGCACCTGCATGTTGTCCAGCGCGTCGGTCGCGACGCGGGCCTCAATCACGCCGTACGGATACGCCCAGAGCAGTCGTCGGTCCATCGCGCCGCGCTCGAGCGCTTGGCGCTGCAAGACCTGCAGGTGGTGCGGTTGGAGAAACAAACCCTCATGCCAGTGGACCTGGAGAACGCTCATGCGAGCCTTTCCCGGGGACGCGCCCCGTGGGATTCAACGTCGATTACCGCCTGCGCTGGCGCAGCACCTTGTAGACCTCGTCAGTCACCATCGCCTTGACCTCGTCGGCCAGCGAGTTCTTGTCGTAGTCCTTCATCAGCCGCTGATATTCCTCCCAGCATTTGGCGCTGGCCGCCTTGCCGGAGTCGCCGAACCAACTCGTCCCGCGTTCGCCGACGATCCCGGTGTTCGCCATGATCACCGCCGGATCAAACCGCGCCAGGTGCCGGTCGGCGAACATCGTCGGGAATAGTTGCAGCGCCTTCAAGATCGCATAAAGCAACAACTGCAGGTCGTTCACTTCCGCCTGCATCTTCTCCGTGCCGGCCCCCTGCCACTGCCGCAGGAACTGCCCGGCGATCGTCTTGAGGTTCTCCGCACGCTTGAACTCGCCGCCGGTGTTCGTGTCCTTCCACACGCCACACACCACGCGATCGATGTTCACCGCGAGCGTCATCAGCGCCAGCCCGAGCTCGATCGCTCGCGCCGCGTCCACCGGATCATCCGCGTTCAGCCCGAGCTGCTTGCGCCACTCTGGCGCTCGCACATCCCCGCCCGCCTGTGCCGCCGGCAGCGCAGGCCCAAGCGCCCCGCGCACCTGCTGCCGCAGATCTTCTGTCAGCATCGGCCACAGCGCCGCGATCTCGCCCGCCAGCTTCGGAGTGTCCGCAGGCCCCGCCGGGGGCGGCGGCTTCGGTGCCGCGGCTTGCACCCCGCTCACCGCCCGCCCCGTCGGCACATCCTCCGCCGAGCGCGGGAACTGCTCCATCAACACCGTCATCAGGCTCGCACGATCATCGGCGCTGAGCCCTTGTGCCGCGCGATCAATCTCCCCGCGAAGCTCCTGGGCGCGCACCTCCGCCGGGCGGTCCGCCAGCTCCGCCTGGAGCAGCCGCAATCGCGCTGCAAGGGCCGACGCGTGGCCCAATCCTTCCAGTGTTCGCTCGTTCACGCTCGTTCGCTCCTCGATCGGCACAAGTTCGGTGGCGCAAGTTCATCAATCTATGTCCTCCCGCGCAAACTTGCAAGCCTGACCGCTCCGGCGCGCTCCAGTCATCCCGCCATCGACCGCCCGTACAGACCGCACACCTTCGCGCATCACGCTCACACCACCAAACCGACCACGATCAGATCGCCCCTGCGAACTTGATCGGGTCGCGACGCACGCGCAAAGCCTGCGTCGTACGCCTTGCCCATAACTGAAATCCAGACCCTGCACCCCGCCCACGCCGCGAGTCACTGCCCGCCAGCGTCGATTCCTGTCGCCGGACACACCTCTCACCGCCGACCAGGAGTCTCGATCATGAAGCGCCCCACCCTCGCCCTGCTCTCGCTCACCGCCCTCGCCCTCACGCTCGGCGGCTGCACCACCTCCACCGGCATCTTCGCCGAGAAGTACAACTACTCCGCCCCCGCGCCCGCTCAGCCCACGCGCATGAACCTCACCCTCGCCTCCGGCGATCAGAGCGGCGTCACCGCGTTGGCCAAGCAGATGCGCCAGTCCACCGACCCGACGCTGCCGTCGTACGCCAGCGTCCCGGTCCTTGCGGAATAAATCGCTCCGCCCGATCGCTCAATCGCTCCACGCGATCTCACGCCGCCCGCGCCCGCCCGAATCTCGGGCGGGCCGGCGGCGATCCGCATCAAGGCGTCGGCTTCGCGTAGCCCATGGCCTCAACCACCCGCGCCGCGCGAACCGCCAGCGCCTCGGCCCCCTGCGCCTCAAACACCACGCGGAAGCCCACATCCGCGAACGATCGCGCCGTCTCCGCCGCCGTCAACGTCTGCGGCTTCTCGATCTGTTCCGCGCCCAGAGGCGACATCGCCGAGCCGCCGACAAACTGCACGTTCGCCGTCGGCGTCGCGCCGCCGGTCGCGGCTTGCACAAACTCCGCGACGTTGCCGATCAGATTCTTGAACTTCTGCCCGTTCCCCTCGGTCACCGGGCGGAACAGCAGCCGATCCGTGCCACTACGCAGCACCGTGGGCCGGTTCGCCGACGAATCGCCCAGCACCGTGCGCCAGAACTCACCGATATAGAGGATCCGTCCCTGTTTCTGCTGATTTCGCAGATCCTGCACCAGCGTCACCCACGCTCGCCACGAGTCATCACGCACCCGCGCACCCGTCAGCAGCCCCGCCGCGCCGCCCTCGCGTTGCACCGCGGCTGCCCACTCCGCCGGCGTCGGCAATCGCCCGCCCATGGCATTGGCTACCCGCACCGCCGCCCGCGCCGGAAAGTGATGCGCCGGCATCTCCAAGCTCGGCGGCAACGGCTCCGCACCCGCCGGGAACACCACGATGTTCGCGCTGGTCTTGTCGTAGTACAACCAGCCCATCGACTTGTCGCCCGAGTCCACCGGCTTCGCCGGCGCCAGTCGCCCGCCCTCGCCCTTCCACCCGCGCACACCCTCGTCTGACTGTGTGACCTTCGTGAACTTGGCACCAAGGTCCGTCGCCAGCGCCTTCATCCCCTCCGCATCCAGCGCCGCGTTCACCGCCGCCAGCGACACCTCGGTCGCGCTCATGAACACGCGGTTGCTACTGTCACCGAGCGCGACAAACGTCATCTCCACGCCTGAGCCATCGCTGGCCTTGTATGTCAGCGTCTCGCTCGCGCCGTCGCCGCTCACCAGCGTCCAGCGCCCGGTCTTGCCGGGCCCCGCCTGCGCCGGAGTAAACGTCGGCCCCGACGCGCTCGTCAGCGAGCTAAGCCCCTCAGCCGCGACACCCGCGCTCGCGGCCAGATTTGCAAACTCCGTCACGATCTGCCGCGCCTGCTCATCCGGCGCGCCCGCCAAACGCGACATCACCGTCGATCGCTCGATATTGAATCGCGCCCACGCCGGCAGCCCACTTCGCGGCGTCACCTGCTCATCGAGCGCCCCGACCACCTCCGCCATCGTCGCCGGTGTCGCCTGCGCCAGCAACCGCAGATACGCCTGCTGCAACATCCCGGCCGCGCGCTGGCGAATCGTGGCCCCGGCGTCCGGCGTCTGCCCCGCCAGCGCGATCAGCGCCGCCTCCATCTGCTGAATCACCCCGCCAGCCTGCTTGAACTCCGCCGCCGACGAAGGCCAGCCGCCCGGCGTTCCCGCAGCCGCCATCAACCGCTCAACCGCAATCTTCGCCTCCACTGCCGAGCCCGGCGATTTCATCGCGCTCAGCAGCCGCTCACGATCCGCCGGCAGCTTCGCATCGCTCAAACTCTTGGCCGCGTCAAACTTCGCGAGCGACACAAAGTCCTTCGCGCTCACGCCATTGCCCGCAAGCACCGGTGCCGCGGCGTTCGTCTTCAACACCGCCGCGCGCTCCGTCAACCCCGCCGCAAGCCCCCCGCCAGCCTCCACACTCGCCGGGTTCCCAAGCGCCTGCAGCAACCCTTCGTCCGCCGCCATCATCTCGCCAAGCGCTTTGGCAAACGCACCGATAGCACTCGTCGCAACGTCCGCCGAGACCGTCGCGTCAGCCCCCTTGCGGGCCTCGCCCACCGCAAGCGTCGCCGCCTTGGTCAACTCCGCCTCGCCCATTTTCTCCGCCGCGACGCGCCACGAATCCTTCGCCCAGCGCTTGCCGGGCAGAGACTCGCCCGCGCTCATCACGCTCTGCCCGATCGCCGCCGCGGCGGCGTTCGTCTCCGTCAATACCTTGCGCAGCTTGTCCGCGATCCGATCATCCCCCGCTCGCCCCTTGTCCAGCCCGCGCGCCGCCTCCGACACCAGCTTGATCGCTGGCGCCGCCACGCCCGACGCGCCGCTCCCCGCGTTCACCAGTTGATTCAGCACTTCCTCGATCTTCTGGCTCGACGCCAGCCGCGCCGTATCGACCACGCGCCGCAGCGCCTCAACCTCACCCTCGACACGCGTGCGCCCGTCTTTCGCGCGCGTCGCCAGGTGCCCGTACAGCACGCTGGACGTCGCGCCCTCCTGCTCGATGTTCGCCTTGAGCGCCGCGACGCCGTCGCGCACGCTCTGCTGCGACGGCTGCCCATCGGGCCAAGGCTTGCCCGCGCCCGTCAGCGCCGCCAGTTCATTCTCGATCGCGCTCACCGCCGCGAGCTGCTGCGTCTTCCACGCCGCGCGCGGGTCGTCCTTCACCGCCTTGAACTGATCGTCATCCGCCAGCGTGTTGAACGACCGCAGGCGTTCCAGCGCCGCGAGTGACCCCCAGCGTTCGCTCTTCTCTGCGAGCTGCTTGTCAAACGTCGCGCGATCAAACGCCGCCGCGTCTCGCGCCAGCAGCGCCCGCGCGCGCTCGCCCTCAGTCTTCCACGCCGCCGCGTTCGCACGCTCCGCGATCGCCGCGAAGGACGTCACGCCCGCGCCGAGTTCCTGCTCTGCGCTGGCGACGATCTGCTCAACCTTCGGATGGCTCACCGTCTTGAGCGCCTGGATCGCCTCGACCGCCGGCAGCACCTTCTTCGCATCGCGCAGCTCGCCGACCAAACGGACCGCGTCCTCGCCCATCTCGCGCTTGGCCTGCGACGAGTTCAGGTCAAACTCCGGCAGCCGCAGCATCCGCTCAAACTTCGCCGCCCGCCCCGCCGTCTCCTCCGCAATCGCCTGCAGCCCCGCGAGGCCCGCGAACTTTGCGGGCAGCTCGCGTGCCTCCTTCAGCGCCGCCCACTCGGTCAGCTTTTTCTCAAGCTCCTTCAGCCGCGCCAGGTCGTTCGCCACCGCGGCTCGCCCCTCGTCGTTCAGCCCGCCGCCCTTGGGCTCTGACGCCATCTCCCATTGCTCGGGCGATGACGACAGCCCGGCGCCCGCGATGCGCGCGCTCTCCACCAGCGTCGGCTCACCCGAATCCGCCCATCGCGCCCGCACACTCTCGCCAGGCTCCCTCAACAACTGCGCCAGTCGCCGCAGCTTCGCCTCTTCCGGCGTCAGCGGCGTGAACGCGCTCGCTCCCACCGGCCCCTTGCCCACCTCCGCCGCGCCGCCGCCCCCGCCCGATCCCGCCGTGCTCGCGCCCCC
>VYLL01000084.1_pt1 | contig 36642 bp, 37 predicted proteins | sample 5114301 | NCBI WGS metagenome assembly VYLL01 (sample SAMN12291809, study PRJNA351875) | freshwater metagenome | isolation source: freshwater lake | place: USA: Michigan, MSU2 Lake | collected 2011-08-16 | reverse complement strand
GTTCATTGAATAACGCTGGCCGTTGGTGCAATACGCAATCGCTAAACTATCTTCTTGAAAATAGGCTGTGTTGGAAGAAAATCCATCGATACCTCCGTTGTGACCAAATGCGCGTTTGCTTCCAAATGGAACTTGAAATAGTCCCATTCCATAGCCATCCACAATTGTTTTCATTTTTAGCAAACTCGATTCTTTGACCAGTCTACCTGCAAACAACGCCTCCATAAATTTAACTAAATCTGTTGGCGTAGAGACAATGGCACCAGCTCCATGCGGAATGCTCATGTCGGTTTCTGGTTCTCGTTTCCATTCATTGTTTGTCCATTGATACGAAAAACACTCGTTGTTTTTCAAATCTGCTGCTTTACCGAAATATGTATCCGTGAGTCCAACCTTCTTCACAATTCGCTCATCAAGAATTTGCGAATACAATTTCTTTCTAAGTTTTTCCACGATAAACCCAAGCAGCACGAAATTTGAATTGCTGTACTGGGCCTTTGTATCAGGAGCAAAGTCGAGCTTATTTTTGCTAATTATAGAAATCATTTCCTCTTTCGACTTTGGCATGATCATCCATGTTAGATAATCCGGATCATCCGTAAAATTATGAATGCCACTACGATGACCTAGTAGATTACTGATCGTGATAATCTTCGCATTTTGAACAGTCGGGAAAAATTTATCAAGGGTGGTGGTGAGTGATAATTTACCTTCTTCTATTAATTGAAAAATCAAGACCGTTGTGAACGTTTTGGTGATCGAGCCAATTCTATACTTTGTTTTTTCCGTGGCCAGAACTCTCGTGGCCGCCTCCAATGAACTAAAACCAATAGCCCTCGAATATAATACCTTTCCATTTTTTGAGATTGCTACGCTTCCCATTGCCCGATCGTTATCAGCTAGAGCAGAAAATAGACTGTCTAGTTTAGGAGTATTGAGCTGCTGAGAGCTAGTTTCAAAAGTTAAGATGTAAAGAAATATAAAAACTAAAAGTGACTTTCTCATAATCTAAAATTTTAAATTTCCTTTTTCACAGCCGTTTGATACAGCCACATACTCATTCCAGCGAAGAATAAAACCCCCATAATAAAATAGCCATTCTGTCCAAGTGCATCTACGAATCCATGCTCTAAATTTACACTACCCATAAAATCTGGTGAAACAACCGTCAAAATAGCTACTACAACTCCAGTGATTGCGCCACCCGCAATTAATCCGGTAGCAAAAAGACTTCCTCTACCCAAATCATCTTGTTCCTTTTTCTCGTTTTTCTTTTCAGCTCGATAGTCAACATAACCTTTAATCGCACCGCCAATAAAAATCGGTAGCGTGGTTGCCAAGGGCAGATACAAGCCAATCGCAAAAGCGAGTGCTTTGATGCCACATAACTCAATCATCACCGCAATAAATACACCCACCATTACAAACTGCCAATCGAGATTAAAGGATAAAATACCTTTTGCTAAAGTAGCCATCAAAGTTGCCTGGGGTGCCGGAAATTTATCACTACCAACTGCATGCATGATTCCCTGTGTTAACATCTCTGGAGTTGGCGTATCCAGAATCTTCACTACAAGTCCGATGGCGATGGAGGAAACAATGGCTCCGATAAACAAAGCCAATTGCTGATAGCGAGGTGTTGCACCAACGATGTAGCCCGTTTTTAGATCTTGCGAAGTCGCTCCCGCATTTGCAGCCGCGATACAGATCATCCCGCCTACTACCAATGCCAAAGGTTCATACAACTTCCCACTCCATCCAACGGCAGTAAAGATCAAACAGGTACCCATCAGCGTGGCGATAGTCATCCCAGAAATAGGGCTATTGCTGGAGCCAACCAAGCCCACTATTCGACTGGCCACCGTCACAAAGAAAAATCCGAAAATGATGATCAACACTCCAATGAACAACTTTTGCAAAATGCGGTCGCCTGGAATATTGGGCATTATGGCAAGCGTTGCAATCAAGACGATGCTTCCAATAATCACTACTTTGAACGACAGATCTAGCTCTGTTCGTAGCACTCCCGTAGTTCCTTTTTCCTTCAGTGAACTCACACTTTCACGGAAAGAGCTAACGATGGTTGGAATTGTTTTGGTTAGCGTAATGAACCCACCAGCAGCTACCGCACCGGCTCCAATTTGACGGATATAGGCTCTATATATTGCATCTGCATAGCTACCAAAAGAATGAGTAGACGGATTCCAGCTCCCCGGACCTCCAGCCGTATTTATATCGACCAAATAACCTAACTTAACTAATTGCAATGCAATTGTATCTGCTGGAACCAACGTTGCTAATAGAGGCGTCACGGCCCACCATGCAAGCACAGAACCCGCTACCAACACTCCGGAAATTTTAAAGCCAATGATGTACCCGACACCTAAGTACTCCGGGGTGATTTCGCCCCGCGTAGCGGCAGATGGCCAAAATTTATTGACCTGGCTTGTCACGTAAGCGGGTGTCTCCGCAATGACGTGCAACACTTTTTGCAAGATGGCATAGGCGAATGCAACGCCCATACCGATGAAAGCAGTCTTAGCAAAATCTCCACCCTTTTCTCCCGCCTGAAGAACGGATGCACAAGCAGTTCCTTCCGGGTAGGGCAATGTGCCGTGTTCTTTCACAATCAAGGACCTACGAAGTGGAATCATCATCAACGTACCAAGCATACCACCAAAGGCCGCTAAAATTAAAATCGTTAGGTAGTTGAAATAACTTTCCCCTACACTCACGCCATCTGCTCCGGGAGATAAAAATAGAAATCCCGGTAGGGTAAACACAACACCCGCAGCAATGGACTCTCCTGCCGAACCGGTGGTTTGAATAATGTTGTTTTCTAAAATTGTTGTCTTTAAAAACTTGCTTCCTAGCGTAATTGCGATAACTGCTATCGGTATGGATGCTGAAACCGTAAGGCCCGCTTTCAAAGCAAGATATACCGTAGAGCAGCCAAACAAAATTCCAAAGAGCACACCAAAAACGACTGACTTTACCGTAAACTCAGCGATGTTTTGCTCTGGCGCGATATAGGGTTTGAAAATTTTAGGTTCTTCCATAATAGGTTCTTCCATAAGAGATCAATTACTTTTTTTTACGACAAGACTATAAACAATCATTAGAGCAGTAGAGGTGAAGCCAATCCCCGAAAGGGTGTACCACATCATCGCTGGATCAGTGTCAAGATAAGAACTTCGAAGCCAATCAGAAAGAATACCTGCTGTAAACGAACCAATGGCAACAGGCAAAAAAGCGAAGCCCATGAAGGTTCCTACCTGGCCTTTTGGCGCCAGAGAACTAACATACTCATAAAACCGAGGTGCTTGTGTCGCTTCGCCTAATGCAAATAGCATGATACCAATAACAGTGAATAATATCGTTCCCCCAGCACCAATCACAATCCAAGATGCACTGGCAATCGTGAACCCGATGATGATTGCTACCACAGGTTTCCACTTGCTGACAAATGCCGTGACGGGTATAGTAATGATAATAATCGTCCATGCATCGACCGTTTCAAGAAATTCGAAGGCTTCATAGTGCAATACATTGGTAGCATAAAAAGGTAGTGTATAAAACACTTGCCAAAACATCATCCAGAATCCGGAGAAAATCAAAAGGAAACTCATGAACTTGATATTGGCAAAAACCAATACCATATCGCTGAAGACTTTTGCAAATGTCTTCTTCTCTCCTACTTCGCCATCAGGTTCTTTAAAGAAAAGCCACGCTCCAAAAAACAACAAAAGTGAGGTGATCGAAGACATGACCAACACAAACTCAATTCCCAGATCTTGACGAACATAAAAGGCGATGATCGGTCCAATGGCACCTCCTAAATTGACGAGTGTATAGTAAATCGAAAAACCCAATGCCTGAGCGCCAGGTTTAGAAGTCTTCGCGACTGTGCCGACAATACAGGGTTTAATTAACGAGCCACCTACCGCTGTGAGGAGTAAAACGCCTATCACGTAGTTTCTCTTCCCGATCACCCCTACAACTACCTGCTCATATTCCATCCCTGCCAAGCCGATCAAAAAATAGCCAACGCAGAAAATGGCAAAGCAAGCCATCAACGTACGCTTGAACCCGTACTTATCTACAAAAACTCCTGCTACGATGGGCAGCGAATAAAGTACTGCATTGAACAGCCCTGCCAAAAATCCAGCCTCCTTTTCTAACCCTACTTTGGTTGCTAAAAATACCGTTAAGACAGCCTTAGCTCCGTAGTAAGCGAGTCGCTCGAAGAGTTCTAAAGAATTAGCAATCCAAAAAGTAGAAGAAAAACCATTAACTATTACGGAAGCGCGTTCGCGAAGACTCATCAGATAGGCATAGGTTAAACCGTAAACAAAGTAGCCTGATTAAATTGAAATAGCAACACTATACTGGAAGGTTTATTGGTTTAGATTTGTTTACACGTTCAAAAGATGTGATAATTCCATGGCTAGCTAGCAAAAAGATGAATGGGAGTACAGGTATGAGAAATCGACCATCCCAATTTTCGGATGTAAGTGAAACAGTGAATGCCAGCGAGGCAACATACCCAGCAATGAAATACTTTTCAAATTGAGTTTTGCTAAAACGAAAATATCCAATGATGGAAAAAATGTAAACAGGATGCAGTATGAGGACGATAATAGCGTTATGTATTGGTGAGAAATACGGCTTCACATTTCCAATAAACAAGATCAGTTTATAGAACGACAATTTGGCGAAATAGACCGGGTTATCAAAAGCAAACATGAACATCCTGGCAAAGGCAGGTGCATCCTTTGTTGGAATAACTAGATCAGCCGGAATTTCAAGTCCCGCAGAAATATTCGGATAAATCACCTCGCCCCTCACGTAACTATCAATCAAATCAGCTCCTTCCAACATATAGCACGCCAGCAAAATAATTGCTGCTGTCACCACTACCATAGTTGAAACAAATAACCTCTTATCCATCTTGTTTTTTACTAGAAAGACCAAGTAAAATATCAATCCAATTAGGAAAGCAAAACCAGTTGGTCTAACAAAAAAAGTAAAAAGCGTCAATACAAAGACGAATACATACTGCCAATAGTGTTTGCTTCTCATCAGCAATGCAAGACAAATAATGCTGCAACTTGTAAAAAGAGACTCTGTGTATAAAATGGTATTCCACTCATGGATCTTGAGCCAGGATAAATAAAAAAATACGGTCAGAAAAGCCACATTGGCTCTACCACTTACCATCACAGAAATTTTGTACAAGCATAAAGCTGCCACCCCTGACAAAAAAACCTGAAGTAGAATGACTGTAGAATTTGAGCCACCCAATAGGAAAACAAATGCCAAAAAAGACGAATAGGAGACATACCAAATACTCCTACCCTGCGGCCATTGCCCAACGAGGAGATTTTTTGCATCAGAAAGATAAAGTTCGCTATCTACAGGTGTTTGAACCCCAAATCGCAAAAGCATTGCACCTTGAACAAAAGCCCACAACAGTAAAAGACCGATGAAAGCTAGTTTAGGATTTAAAATTGGCAGTTTCAATTTCGTTGAAAAATAGAGCCTAAAATTAATCATAGGCTTGATTTCTACATGCCTGATAATTGCGACATAATTTTTAATTTGCAGCCTCCAATATTCCAAATGCAAGCCATCAAAGAAACACACTTCAAATTCCCGAATCAAACAGGATTTTACAAAGGCAAAGTTCGCGATGTCTATTACTTTGGCGAGAAGATGGCAATGGTGGCCACGGATCGTATCTCCGCGTTTGATGTTGTATTGCCGAAAGGCATCCCCGACAAAGGAAGAATTTTAAACCAAATTGCTGCTTACAATCTCAATGCAACCAAAGACATCGTTCCTAACTGGGTGCTAAGCACGCCAGACCCCAACGTTACAGTAGGTTTCAAATGTGAACCCTTTGCCGTTGAAATGGTGGTGAGAGGGTATTTGGCAGGGCATGCCTGGAGAGAATACAAACTAGGAAAACGAACCATTTGCGGGGTAACTATGCCAGATGGTCTACATGAAAATGACCGACTTCCCCTCCCCATTATTACACCAACCACAAAAGCCAAAGTGGGGCATGACGAAGATATTTCGCGTGAAGAAATTTTGAGTCGGGGCATTGTAGCAGAGGAAGACTATAGGATTCTGGAAGATTATACTCACAAACTTTACCAGCGAGGAACAGAGCTCGCTGCTGTACGAGGACTCATACTTGTAGATACCAAGTATGAGTTCGGAAAACAAAACAACAAAATCTACCTCATAGATGAGGTACACACACCTGATTCATCCCGCTATTTTTATAAAGAAGGCTACGAAGCAAGACAAAAATCGGGCGAAGCCCAGAAGCAACTTTCCAAAGAGTTTGTTAGACAATGGTTGATTGAAAATGGGTTTCAAGGCAAGGATGGTCAAAAAGTGCCTGAAATGACAGCTCAAATCGTGTCAAACATTTCCAGCCGCTACCAGGAACTTTATCAACAAATGACCGGTGAAAAATTGGCTCCGATTGATTATTCCAGCATCGAAAAACGAATTGAGCAAAGTATCGTTAAATCGTTAAATTAGCGCCTTCATTATTGTAAAAGCCACATTTAGAATTCTATCTACCACACGAAATGAAATACACGATCGACAAGCAAGAAAAGTACACTTTAGTACGCCTCCATGAAGAAAAACTTGATTCTACTGCCGCCCCTCAACTAAAATCAGAGATGGTTACCCTGCATGCGGAGGGAGTACGGAATATCATTCTTGACTTAAGTGAAGTAAAATACACTGACTCTTCCGGACTAAGCGCGTTGTTAGTAGGCAATCGAATTCTACATGAAGATGGAGGCATTTTTGTGCTGACGTCACTCTCTGACCACACGGCTAAGCTGATAAAAATTTCTCAGCTTGATAGCGTTTTGAATATTCTCCCTACTGTGGAAGAAGCGATTGATGCGGTATTTATGCATGAGATTGAAAAAGATATGAAAGGCGAAGACTAAACTGATTCGTTGATGGTTTCATCCGATGATTTGATAGGGTACATTCAAATGACCGAGGAACTAAACATCGGATTACCCATTGAATAGTTTCAGTTTAACAATATTAGGTGCAAGTGGAGCGGTTCCTATTTACGGAAGGTTTCCATCCTCACAATACCTGGTTATCCAAAATAAACACTTTCTAATCGACTGTGGCGAAGGGTGTCAGCTTCAACTGGCGCGGTATGAAATACCTATCCACAAAATAGAACATATTTTTATAAGCCATCTGCATGGCGATCATTACCTTGGCCTTACCGGGCTACTGTTCTCCATGCACCTTCAAAAGCGCAAAGCAGACTTGCATTTATACAGTCCTCCAGGATTAAATGAAATCATTTTACTTCAATTGAAGTACTCCAATTCGGTTTTGAATTATGCGTTACATTTTCATTCATTCGATCCGAACAAAAAATATCAGCTACTCGAAAACGATGCGTTGACGGTAGAGACAATTCCTCTCTTTCACAAACTTCCCTGTGCAGGTTTTTTATTTAGAGAAAAAACCAAGCAAAGGCGAATTGACAAAGAAAGGCTTGTGAAAGGTATGCTGCTGCAACACATTGTAGCGTTAAAGACGGGAGTCGATGTCTTTGATGATCAGGGTAAACTACTCTACAAAAATGAGGATTTTACCCTGGCCCCCAAACGCTCGCTTTCATATGCTTACTGCTCAGACACCGCTTTTTTTGAACCAATAATTGAACAAATTGACGAAGTTGATCTTTTATATCATGAGGCAACTTTTATGGATGAAGAAGAAGCTAAGGCAAACGAAACCAAGCACAGCACAGCCAGACAAGCTGCGGAAGTTGCAAGACGAAGCCGGGCGAAAAGGCTACTTATTGGCCACTTTTCAGCTCGGTATAAAGATCTCGAGCCTCTACTAGCAGAGGCTAAGTCGGTTTTTGAAAACTCTTCTTTAGCCATTGAAGGTCAAACTTTTACAATTGAAGCATGACATTTACGTTAGAAGAAAAAAAGAATCGCCTCTTCACTGTTTTAGCTGCTTTGTTTCTAACGAACGCAATCATTGCCGAGCTAATTGGTGTAAAAATATTTTCGGGTGAAGGAGCGCTAGGCCTGGCACCCGCCCACCTTCATTTGCTGGGATTTGAAATGGATTTTAACCTGACGGCCGGTGCAGTTATATGGCCAGTGGTTTTTATCACCTCTGACTTGATCAATGAATATTTTGGCAAGCCAGGCGTAAAACGAATCAGCTATTTGGCCGCATTCTTTATTGCTTATTCTTTTCTTGTCATTTTTCTAACCATGGAATTACCTCCTTCCCAGTGGTGGCTGGATGCAAACAATAAAGACGCTGCGGGCAACTATTTCAATATGGACTTTGCCTTTAACAAAATTCTGGGACAAGGTCAACGGATTATTATTGCCTCCCTGGCGGCATTTCTTATCGGCCAACTTGTTGATGTTTATGTTTTCCAAAAGTTACGCAAACTCACAGGATCAAAAATGCTTTGGTTGCGCGCTACCGGCTCTACGTTGGTCTCACAGTTTATTGACAGCTTTGTTGTGCTTTATCTGGCTTTTGTAGGAATTTTCTCCAACCAACAGATCCTTGCAATTGGTTTCACCAATTACATCTACAAATTTTCGGTAGCCATACTCCTCACTCCTCTCATTTACCTTGGCCACTATGTAATTGACCGTTATCTAGGAAAAGAGAACGCAGCCCGACTATCTGAGGAGTCTTCCAAGCAAAGTGGATCATTTCTTTAGCCGCAATACGTTATCCAAGATGATGGCTGCGGCAATTGAGGCATTAAGTGACTCTGCCTGGCCAATACGCGGAATAGTAATGTGATTGGTGATTAAGCTATGCACCGCACCTGAAATCCCCTGTGATTCATTTCCGATCACTATAAAACCCTCTCCTCCAAAGTTTGTATCATAAATGGACCTGCCAACTAATGAGGCTCCGTAAACTGGCCAATCGGTTCCTACCAAATAGTTCGTCAATTGCGTATAGTAGATGTTCATTCGACAGAACGAGCCCATCGTAGCACTTATCACTTTGGGGTTGTACAAATCGGCCGTTTCTAGTGAAGCAATGATGTGCTTTATTCCATACCAGTCGGCTGTGCGGATAATTGTACCCAAATTGCCAGGATCTCGGATGTCATCTAACACGAGCACAAATTCTTTGTTCAAGACTGGCGGGGATATGGGTTTCAGTTTGGCAATCGCTATGGCTGAGTTATTAGTCTGAAAGCTACTTGCCCCAGACAGCTCTCTTTCTGTTGTTTCGACTACCTCTATCCTATTCCGCCTAAGCAACGCTTCGTTTTCTCGGAGAAAATTTGCCGTGCCCGCAACCCAAATCACCTCAAAATCTGAATTCAACAGTTCAACAATTCCTTTGGCTCCTTCTACCGTAAAACATTGTTCGTCTTTTCGGTATTTCTTTAATTGCAGAGATTTGATGAATTTAACTTTTGCTTTGGAAATCATTGGCTCTTTTGGGTTTAAACAGGTATTACGAGTGCTCTCCGTTGGCGCGCTTCTACTCCTGTTGAACAGCTGCTCGTCTACCAGGTACCTCCAAGAAAATCAAAAGTTGCTATATCGCCAAACAATAGTGGCTCCCAGGCATATCAACAAGGATAATTTACAAGATCTGTATTCTCAGAAATCCGCTCGAAAAGTATTCGGCATTCCGATGAGTCTATTGGGTTGGATGTACCATAAAGGAGAAAACCACTTTAAAGGAGAAAAAAGTTATAGCAAAAAAAGATTTATCGAACGGAAAGAAAAAAAAGAAAAAAAGTTCGATCGGAAAATAGCAAGAGCCAAGAACCTTCGAAAGAAAGACAATCTTGAATTCAGAAAGAAAAAGAAACAAGAATCGCTTGACAATAAAATTGAGAACGGAAACCATTTCATGCAGTGGGGCGATCAAACAGCCGTTTATGATTCAGCAAAGCTCCCGATCACCCTGGCAAAGATGAATAACTATCTTTTTATCAAAGGGTACTTTAACGGAAAAGTGGAAGCATCGGTGAAAGAAAATGGCCGAAAGGTTTCTATCATTTACACGGTTTCACCGGGGAAACCATACTTCATCGACACTCTTTTGCTGCGAATACCCGATCAAAAAGTGCTAACACTTTTGACAAACGATCTGGATGAAAGCAACATCAAAGAAGGCCAGCAATACGATCAGGAGCTGTTAACGAAAGAACGAGAGAGAATTGATAATTTTCTAAAAGATCGCGGCTATTACGATTTCAGTCGCCAGTATATTGATTTCCAGATTGACACAGTATCAAAAGGAAACCATCGTATTATACTTGTCCTCGAAATTAACAACCCACAACAAAGCGATCACCATAGGCAGTTTAAGATTGATTCAATCAATTTTACAACCGATGTTGGAGTAAAATCAATTGTACCCGGATTAAAACGGATCAACGATCCATACGAGAACATCACCTTTAATTATTTCAACTACCAATTCAGCCGAAAAATTCTGGCTTCACGTGTATTTCTAAAAAAAGACAGCCTTTACAGCAGAGCTCAAACCTTCAGAACGCAACGCCAGATGGCTAATTTGGATGTTTTCAAGTTTGTAAATGTAAATTATGATACATCTGGAGGCCGATTCATTGCCAATATTTTTGCAAGCCCGTTGGAACGATATGGCTGGTCTAACGAAGCGGGTGCTACCGTAACCCAGGGCTTTCCCGGCCCCTACATCAGTAGTAATTTGAAATGGCGCAATCTTTTTGGAGGTTTGGAAATCCTTGAACTGAACGGTCGCTATGGGTTTGAAGGCGTTGCATCAGCAACCGAAACGGGAAACTTCTATCAAAGTACAGAAGCGATTGGAGGTGCGTCTATCACATTTCCCCGTTTTTTGTTTCCGCTCAGCAAGGCGGCCGTTTTTAGATACGCCAAATACAACCCAAGAACAAGGCTTTCAGGAAGCTATACTTATACCGATCGGCCAGAATACCAACGATCCATCACCAATGTCTCAGCTTCATTCCTCTGGGACTTTAGTCAAAAACTAAGGGTGACTTTTACGCCCACCAGTTTGAACATTATTAATTCTACATTGGACCAAGCGTTTAGAAAACAGCTGGATAGTTTACAGCGCTTCCAAGGCAACAATCTAATCAACGCATTTAATCCATCTTTTGTCGGAAGTATGATCCTATCAATTACTTGGAACAATGACTATGGCAGTACAAAACGGCATTCGAGTTTAATAAGGGGAACCATTGAAAGTGGAGGCACACTTCTTAACCTTTACACTCCTCAAATCATCATTAACCAAGGACTAGAACCATTTCAATTTATTCGCTTAAGTCTTGATTATCGGAGAAATACACTTATCAGCAAAACCGCTTCATTCTCTTATCGGATCAATACTGGATTTGGACTCCCCTATAGCAACAACCAAATTCTTCCCTATGAGAAAAATTTCTTTAGTGGCGGCAGTAACAGCGTACGTGCCTGGCGCCCCAGGCGTCTGGGCGTTGGATCTGAACCTCCTCCACTATCTGGTAGTCCGGTTGATAATCCGGTTGGTAATCCGGAAAAAGACGGTTACTTCAACTACCAGTTTGAAAAACCCGGAGAAATCTTAATTGAAGGAAGTATGGAATGGCGGCAAAAGCTTTTTGGATTTGTTAACTACGCACTCTTCCTGGATGCTGGCAACGTTTGGGCGAATAGGCCCGGTGCCAGCGAAGCGGCTCAATTTAAAACCAATACCTTTCTAAGTGAATTTGGAGTAGGCACCGGATTCGGCTTGCGCTTCGATTTCACTTTCCTAATTCTTCGACTTGACATAGGAATGAAAGTATGGGATCCTGCGCGTCCGTCCAATGATCGGTTCGTGCTGGGCAACACACGTTTCCTGGGGCCTTATGGAAAAAATAGCGAACCCGTTATTTACAATATCGGTATCGGCTATCCTTTCTAATTTGGAATTCTAATACGACAATAATTTTCCGAGCTCGTTTTTGACTTTCTCAGCACTAGGCAACATCATTCGTTCCAATTCTACATTAAGTGGAATGGCAGGAAGGCTGACCGCCCCAAACGTCCAAACGGGTGCATCCAGGAAATGAAACAACTCTTTTGAAATTCTTCCAGCCAACGACTCCGCAAAAGAATTTAGCAACGGTTCTTCTGTTAGCACAAACGCACGGCCATGACTTTTTACACTTTCGATAATCATATCCCAATCAACGGGATTTAGGGTTCGCAAATCAATAATTTCAATCTGACCTTTGAATGATTGGGAAGCTTCTTTCGCCCAGTACACGCCCATCCCGTAGGTGATCACCACTGCGCTCTCACCTGCCTTTATTTTTTCTTCGTTTGCTAGCTGGACCTGACGTGCTTTGCCTAACGGGATGACATAGTCCTCATCGGGCTCGATGGTTTTTGCATCTAGCGTGCCGGGAACTTTGCTCCAATACAAACCCTTGTGTTCTAACATCACAACCGGATTGGGATCATTGAAAGATGCTTTCATCAAACCTTTCATATCAGCCGCATTGGAAGGGTATACTACTTTTATTCCGCGAATTGTTAGCAATGTTGATTCAATGCTGCCAGAATGATAAGGACCTCCCCCACCGTAAGCTCCTACCGGAACTCTGATCAATGATTGGATTGGAAACTTTCCCTTGGAGAGATAACAACTCTTCGAAAGTTCCTCCACCAATTGATTGAGGGCTGGCCAGATGTAATCTGCAAATTGAATTTCTACAATTGACTTCACCCCGACAGCAGACATACCGGCTGTCGATCCAACAATGTAGGCCTCCTGAATGGGAGTATTGAAGACGCGATCCTCACCGTACTTTTGAGCCAAGGTAGCCGCTTCCCTAAATACACCACCCAACCGTGCTCCTACATCCTGACCATAAAATATGGCTTCCGGATGCTGTCGCAAAATTTCGTCTACGGCATGAAGGGCTGCATCAACCATCGTTAGCTTTTCACCACCTTTTGGAGATCTGGTTCCCTTCTCCTCCAAAATTTCAGTGAGGGCAAATTCATGGGAATCAAAATCAGTTTGGTCTGGATCAGGCATTGATAAGGCCTGCTCATAGTCTTCTTGTACTTTCTTGCTCGAACGATCTTGAATTTTCTTTAGCGATGTCGAAGATTGTCCATTCGCTAATAGATAGGCTTCCAGCTTTACAATCGGATCACCTTTTTCTTGTTCTTGCAGATTATCTCCGCGATACCACTCTTTCCGCACTCCCGAAGTATGATGCCCTAGCAGTGGGCATTTCGCATGAACCAATATTGGCCTTCGCTCTTTTCTTACAAAATCGAATGCTCTCATTAGGCTATTGTAACTTTCTATAAAGTCAGAACCATCCACTCGCATCCGTTCAAGTCCTTTGAAACCAGCTGCATACTCGTAGGCATCCATCGTACGCATTTCCCTACCGGTAGCGGATATTCCCCAATCATTGTCTTGCACCAAATAGATAATTGGCAACTTTTTCAACACCGCCATTTGGAAGGCTTCTGCCACTTCGCCTTCTGTTACTGAGCCATCACCCAGTGAACAAAGGACTATGCTTTCTTTTTCGACCAACAATCCTTGAGAATGTAAATAAGCCAGGCCATGTGCCATTCCTGTGGCAGGGATCGCCTGCATACCTGTGGCTGAGCTCTGATGTGGAATAGTAGGAAAGCCTTTTCTCTTCAATGAAGGATGGCCGTAATAAGTTCTGCCGCCTGAAAAGGGGTCATCTTTTTTGGCCAGCAGTTGTAGCATTAGTTCCAGAGGCGAGAGCCCGATGGCCAATAGCATAGATTCATCACGATAGTATGGCGAGGCGAAATCATTTGCCGTTAATAGAAACCCCGCAGCGAGTTGTATCGCTTCATGGCCTCGAGAGGTACTATGTACGTAGCGACTACATATATCTCGATTGACATCATATAGTTGCGCCATAGAACGAGCTATGCACATGAGCTCATAAGCTCTCAATGCGACAGCATTGACTATCAGTGTCTTCTGTTTGACCTCCTCCATTTGAGTGACTCACTATTTTCGACAAATATACATTTAGCTGGAAGTCTATTCCAAAACAACAAATGAATCAAAGAAGATGCTAATTTTGTGTCCGAATGAATTTGTTTGATACCATCAGTAGTATTGGTCTAGCTTCTGGAAATAGTATCGCTAACCGATACATAAAAATTACCAACCGGGTAAGTCTTTTGATTTCAGTTTTCGTACTGGTAGCAGCTGGTGGTGCTGTCTTGTATTTTGGTTTTACACCAACCGTACTTTTAACATTATCATTTGTCTTTGTCCCACTGTTTTCCTTAGCCTTAAATCATTTCGGTTTTACTGACATTAGCAGATTTTTTCTTTCTATTAGTATTTGCCTGGCCGCTTTGGTTCTCTCTCTTTTTGATAAAACGCATTTTGTCATTATCGAAGAAACACAGTTTTATGAATTCCGAGTTTTTATGCTGGGAGCCAGCATTCTGCCATTTATCCTTTTTAGTTTATCAGAGACGAAGTTGTGGGTGCTGTCCTTATTAACTAACCTTTTGCTTTTACTTCTTTATGATTCTATCCACAACTTTTTTAGCCTTGGCTACTTTCAGTTGGGTCTTAAAAATCCTGAGTACCCTTTTCAGAATTTTGTGTTCGCTTCGAGCTTTGCGATACTGGCTGGATGTACATATTTCTTGAAAAGGAGTTTCGAAAAATATGAAGTAAAGAGTCATCTTTTAATAGATGAGTTATCTGCCAAACAGAAACAATTAGAATTTAGCAATCAAGAAATTGAAAGGCAACGAAAAACACTTGCGGAGGAAAATTCAGTATTGAACAAGGAGCTTATTGAAAAAAATAGCCAGCTGGTTCAAACCAACGAGGCGCTTATACAGCATAATCATGATTTACAGCAGTTTTCCTATACTGTTTCACACAACCTTAGAGGGCCAGTAGCCAGTTTACTTGGTCTGTTGAGTCTTACCAATCAGTCGATCCTGGACGAAGAAACAAATGAACTTTTTCATCACATCAAAAAATCTGCATCTTCGCTAGATACGATTATTAAAGACCTCGGGAGTATCATTGATATCAGAAATTCAGTGTTCCAAGTTAAACAACATGTTACTTTTCAAGACGAGGTAAATCATATTATAAACCTGCTTCAAAACGAGATTAAAGAACATGAAGTCACTATCATTTCTGACTTCACGGCTGTTACCGACATCTATTCTATGAAACCGATGGTCAATAGTATTTTATACAATCTCATTAGTAACTCAATCAAATATCGCTCACGAGATCGCAGTGCCGTGATAAAAGTTTCTTCAGTAAAAGAAGGTTCTTCGGTAAAGATATCCGTTACTGATAACGGACTAGGTCTAGATATTGACAAATTCAAAGAAAAACTCTTCGGCTTGTATAAAAGATTTCATTCCCATGTAGATGGAAAAGGCCTTGGTCTTTTTCTGGTAAAACTTCAAACTGAGTCGTTAGGTGGCAAGGTGCATATTGAAAGTGTTCTTGGATCAGGAACCACCATTGATATCTTTATTCCCAACATCACCAACCCAGACCACCAAATTATAATGGATAAAGAGTGGGGGCGATTATATTACGATGCCCTTGAAGACACCACGATAGTAGTTTGGAAAAGAGCTTTGACCGTTGCTGAGTTTTTAGAGTTCTACCAACAGTGTGTTGACTTTGCCAATTCCCAATTATGCGCTAATTGGATTGTTGAAATCAAGCGAGGTACGAAAGTCGAAGAAAACAATATCGAATTCCAACAAGCAAGGTTGAAATTTGCAAATGAACTAAAGCGAACAAGCTTAAAAAGGCTGGGTTATGTTATCTCAGAAGCTAATGAACCACCCGATTTTGAGGAATATAAAAAGCATATGATTGCATTCTACCAGGGAAAAATCAGCTTTTTTAGAACTATTCAAGATGCGCAAATTTGGATAGCCTCGGAGTTAAAAAAGGAAAAAGAAGTACGAGTACAATCTTAGACCTACCAAGATTCGCATAGTTGATAGGCCGCCCTCAGTTTTCTAATCAATCGTTCTGACTCCGAAAAACCCAGGGTCTGTTGCGCAGCTATAGGCGTCTTCTGGTCTTTGATGAGTTTCATAGATAATTCCATTTTGTACACTAAACTTGACACTTTTGAAACGATAGAATCCTTTTGTAACGATTGGATGGATGATGGTAGTGATCTTACTTTTTACAATTATCTGAGCCCTTTTATGAATCGAGTGATATCCGAGTCCAGATCAGTGCTGTTTTTTAGAAGATTAATGAAAGCACTCCCGACAATGCCGCCTGACGAATACTTGCTCACCGCTGCAAACGTTTCATGATTAGAAACCCCAAATCCAATTAGAAAAGGGTTTTCTAACTTCATGTCTTGCAATCTTTTGAAATACGATTCTTGCTCGGTAGAAAATCCTTGCTGCGCACCCGTAGTACTAGACGAAGAAACCGCGTAAATAAATCCGTTAGAAGCTGCGTCAATTTTTCGAATCCGTTTTTCTGAAGTAGTCGGAGAGATCAAAAAGGTATTGGTCAATTCGTTTTCATCAACAATTTTTTTATACATCAACAGGTATTCGTCTACGGGTAGGTCTGGGAGAATTAGACCATCTACACCCACTCTTGCTGCTTCCTTTACAAATTTTTCAAACCCAAATTGTAAGACCGGATTCAGATAGCCCATCAAAATAATGGGAAGGCTTACACATTTTCGAATCCCTCTAACTTGTTCTAGTAACAGATGCAGGTTCATTCCATTATCTAGAGCAATCTTATTACTTTCCTGAATAGTAGGCCCATCCGCAATCGGGTCAGAAAACGGAATACCAATTTCAATGATATCTACACCTGCTTTTTCGAGATGTTGAGCGATTGGAATAGTAGCTGTGAGCGTTGGAAAACCTGCTGTATAATAAACTGAAAGCAAGCTTTTCCTTTTTGATTTGAATAGTTCTTTAATTCGATTCATCGGCTGTCAATATTTTCCCCATTTGATATACGTCTCCAAATCTTTATCTCCCCTGCCGCTTAAATTAATCACCACCACGTCATCTGGGGCAAAGTCCATCTTACTCAGCACGGCAATAGCGTGTGCCGTTTCAATTGCAGGAATAATTCCCTCTGTTCGGCTTAATTCAATTCCCGCATTCATAGCTTCGTCATCTGTAACGTTCAAAAATTGAACACGCCCAGTTTCAAAAAGATGTGCGTGCATCGGACCAATGCCGGGATAATCTAATCCTGCAGAAATAGAATATGGTTCGACCACCTGGCCATCAGCTGTCTGCATCAATAGCGATTTACTTCCATGCAATATTCCTACTTTACCCAGCACGGTTGTAGCGGCAGACTTTCCTGTATCGACTCCTTTTCCACCTGCTTCCACTCCTATCAATTGAACATGCTCATCATTTAAAAAATGATAAAATGCCCCTGCTGCGTTGCTGCCACCACCTACACAAGCAATCACATAATCAGGAAATGGATTACCGATTTCTTCATTCAGCTGATTTCGAATCTCTTCGCTAATGACGGATTGGAACCGGGCAACCATATCAGGATAGGGATGTGGCCCAACTACCGAACCAATAATGTAGTGTGTATCGGTCGGATGATTGATCCAATGGCGCATAGCTTGGTTAGTGGCATCTTTTAACGTCATACTTCCGCTCAAGGCAGGCACGACCTTAGTCCCCAAAATACGCATGCGTTCGACATTAGGCTTTTGTCGCTCCATGTCATGCTTGCCCATATACACAATACACTCCATTCCCATTAAGGCGCAAACAGTAGCGGTTGCAACACCGTGTTGTCCAGCTCCGGTCTCGGCAATTATCTTGCGCTTGCCTAACCGTTGTGCCAGCAGAATCTGTCCAATCGTGTTGTTGATTTTATGCGCACCAGTGTGACACAAGTCTTCCCGCTTTAGATAGATCTTAGCTTTATATCGCTCAGACATACGCTTTGCGAAATACAATGGTGTCGGTCTACCAACGAAATCTTTAAGCAGCTGATCAAACTCAGCTATAAAGCCATCCTCTTGAATGATCTTCAGATAGTTGAGTCGGAGCTCTTCAATATTTGGATACAACATTTCAGGGATATAGGCTCCACCAAACTGTCCATAGTATCCTTTCTCGTTAACTGCGTAAGACATAAAAAGAATTTAGAATTTAGAATTTAGAATTTAGAATTTCCAGAATGGATTCAATTTTTACGATGCTCTTTAACCCAGGCGAATCTTCCACTCCGCTATTGACATCAATGGCGTGTAGATTCATTGTAGAAAGATTTCTTATTCCAGAAATATTTTCTTGGGTCAAACCACCACCCAAGAAAAAGGGAACTCGTTGATGAAAGTTAACTAATAAATTCCAATCGAAAGGAATGGCATTGCCACCGTAAAATTTGCCTTTCGTGTCGAATAGGAAATAATCGACCACATGCTCGTAGGGTATGGTCGTCTTGAAATCAAAAGTTGTGTCAATGGAAAATACTTTGATTACCCCAACACCGAACCTTTTTAGCGTTTGACAATCTTCAACAGGTTCGCTTCCATGCAACTGTACAAAATCCAATTTAAAATCGGTGACGATCCTCTTGATCGCTTCTACTTCCTCATTCACAAACACACCTACTTTCTTTACTGATGTTGGCAAATCCATGGGCATCTTAAATCCGACACCAACGTAACGAGGTGAGGGCTCGTAGAAAATAAAACCCATGTAATCCGGATTCAAAGAAGCTACTTCCACGATGTTATCGCGGTTGCCACAAACTTTAAGTGCTATAGAACGACCCTCTGCCATTTATTTGGTCAGTTGGTTTAACTCTTCAATGAAATCTTTCGCTGCTTGCTCCGGTCGACTATGCTTCATAAAAGTCTCTCCCATCAAAAAACCTTCGTACCCATGCTTTCTTAGTTCCACAATAGCTGCGGGTGAATCAATGCCACTTTCAGAAATCAATACTTTTTCTTTCGGCATGAATGGGGCTAATTTTTTTGAAATTTCGAGTGAAACAACAAAGGTTTTCAAATCACGATTGTTAACACCAACCAAATCAACTTCCGCTTCGTGATTGGATGTTAACTCTTCTGCCGTATGTACTTCCATCAAAATCTCCAGCCCCAATGATTTCGCAAATAGCGCCAGCTCATTTAATCGTTTAACAGGCAGAGCAGCAGCAATTAACAATATAGCATCAGCACCAATCGATTTTGCTTCCACTATCTGGTATTCATCCACTATAAAATCCTTCCGCAGAATCGGACAAAAATTGAATTTCCTCGCCATCGTCAAGTCGTCACTACTGCCTCCAAAAAATTCTTTATCTGTAAGGATCGATAGCGCGGATGCGCCTGCCTGCATGTACCCAATGGAGGTTCGCTCGATAGAAACGTTCGAATTAATCGTTCCCTTCGAGGGTGATTTCCGTTTGATCTCTGCAATGATGCCAGATTTGTCTTTTCGTTGAACGTACTTCTTCAGGGAAACTGTGGGGGAAGAAAAGAAAATACTCTGTTCTAAAAGCTTCACTGGATAAAGACTCTTGCGCTCGGCTACTTCTTTGTGTTTATGTGCAATAATTTTATCCAGGATATTCATATTCATTTGTGTTAAAGCAAAGAAACCTTTGATCAATCTCCTGCTTAACTCCCTAACAACTTTTTAAAACAACCCAATGCAGCTCTTGATTCTAATGCTTGCCTGGCTTTTGCCAAAGCCGAAGCCAATCCTTCCTTTTGATGCCCACAAAATAGTGCCATCCCCGCATTTGCAATCACAGCCGAATTTTGTGCTTCTGTACCATTGCCTTCCAGAATAGCCATAAATATTTTAGCAGATGCTTCCACCGTATCTCCTCCTTTCAATTCATCAGATCGCAAATGCGGCAAATTCAAATCTTGTGGTTCCGCCAATACTTCTCCCTCATTGTAAAAATATTTAAATGCCCCTGTAAGCGAAACCTCATCATACCCATCCAGTGAATGAAGAATCACAAAGTCTTTGTCTGTCTGCTGGTAAAGATATCCATATTGCCTTGCCAGTTCCAGACTGAACACACCCACCAATTGTCTTTTTGGGAATGCCGGGTTTACCATTGGCCCCAGCATGTTAAAAAATGTCTTTACGCCCAACTCTCTGCGAATGGGCGCTACATTTTTCATAGCAGGATGAAACAGAGGCGCATGCATAAAGCAGATATTGGCCCGATCTAAGCTGCGTTTGAGTTCATCAATATTTTTGGTGAATTTACAACCAAAGTGTTCCAGCACATTAGACGAACCCGATACGGAACTAACGCCATAATTGCCATGCTTGGCAACAGGCTGGCCGGCTGCTGCAACAACAAAGGAACTTAGCGTGGATATGTTAAAGGTGTTCTTGCTATCGCCACCTGTGCCGCACACATCCATCACCGGTAAATCAAGTCTCACAGGAATACAGAGTTCTAACATCGCATCTCGAAAACCCTGAAGCTCATCAATCGTGATGCTTCGCATCATATAGACGGTCATAAAGGCTGAAGTCTGACTTGCATTAAATTTACCGGAAGCAAGATCAACCAAAACCTGCTTGGCGGTTTCCTTACTCAACGAACGATGTTCAATCAATTCATTCAAAATCTCTTTCATACTTACAACGTCAACCAGTTTTTAATCATCAACTGTCCATGTTCCGTCATGATTGACTCCGGATGGAATTGAACACCGCGCACATCAAATTTTTTGTGCGCAATTGCCATCACCAACCCATCTTTATTCGTGGCGGTAACCGTAAGCTCGTTTGGAATACGATTGGCCTTCACTGCCCATGAGTGATAATGACAGGCCTGAAAAGAAGTCGGGATTCCGTGAAAAAGTTTATCCGATGGATCCACGAGTTCAATTGTAGATGTCACGCCATGCAAAACAGTTGGAATATTAAACAGCTCTCCACCAAAAACCTCGGCAATACCCTGATGCCCCAGGCACACCCCTAAGATACTCTTCGAGGGGGCATAGGTCTTGATCACTTCCTTCATAATCCCCGCCTCATCTGGAATACCCGGCCCGGGCGACAAAAGTATTTTGTCGTATTTCTTTACCTCACCCACCGATATCTTATCATTTCTAAAAATATCCATTGGATATGCTAATTCACGAATGATATGCACCAGGTTGTATGTAAATGAATCGTAATTATCTAAAACAAGTATCTTCATAGCTAGATTTGTTCGGCCATCTTAATTGCTTTTCGCAGCGCCTCCACTTTATTGTTTACTTCTTGCAATTCACTTTCAGGCTTCGACTTGGCCACCACTCCCGCGCCCGCTTGAAAAATCAATTTATTCTCTTTACTCAAAAACGTGCGGATCATGATGGCCATGTTCACGTCTCCAGTAAAACCGATAAATCCGATGGCTCCTCCGTAAAAGCTGCGATTGACATTTTCATATTGATCGATCAGCTTCATCGCCATCGGTTTGGGTGCACCCGACAACGTACCAGCAGGGAACGTATCGGTAGCCAGTTGAATGGACGATACATCTGAATGAAGTTTGCCAGACACCTTGGAAACCAGGTGAATGACATGGGAATAATACTGTATTTCTTTGAAGACCTCCACCGTCACCTCGTTTGCGCTCCGGCTTAGATCGTTGCGCGCCAAATCCACCAACATCACATGCTCTGCATTTTCTTTTTCATCTTTCGATAGCTTTTCAGCAAGTAGGGCATCTTCGTGGTCATTGCCGGATCGCTTAAATGTTCCTGCAATGGGATATATACCGGCCTCCTTATTTTTTATTTGAATCTGTGCTTCGGGCGATGATCCGAATATTTTAAAACTTCCGTAGTCGAAGTAAAAAAGATAAGGAGATGGGTTGATGGACCGCAAGGCGCGATAAACGTTGAATTCATCCCCCACAAACTGTTGCTCAAATCGCCTCGAAAAAACGATTTGAAAAACATCGCCTCGCTGGCAATGGTGAATGCCCGATTGCACCATTGACAAATAGTCCTTGTCTGTAAGATTGGAGACCTCGCCATCCCGAGACCGGAAACTGAACGTAGCAAAACGGTTGCTGTAGATTATTTTCTCTAGCCTTTCCAATCCCAATTTCTGGTGCGGGTCACCTTCCACACTATTTTCAAATAATATCAATTCATTGCTGAAATGATCGATAACGATCACGTAGCGGTATACTTTGTATAGAAGATCGGGCAGCAAATCCTCTTTCTTTCGAATTTCTATATCTTCAAAGAACCGCACGGTATCATAGGTCATGTAGCCGAATAATCCTGCGTAGGGATACTTTGAAATAGAAGGGCCGACCTCAAACGAATCTCGAAAGTTTTCCAGGCTTTGTACAACCAATTTATCAGAGGTGATCGGTAGGCTTGATTTCCTCCCATCCGGAAAAACAGTGTCAACGGTGGTGCCTTTAAGTTGAATAGATGCGATGGGATCACAACAAATAAAAGACAAACTGTTTTCATGGCCATGATAATCTGAACTCTCCAATAAAATACTGCCAGCAAAGATGTCTCTCACTTTCAGATAGATGTTAACTGGCGTGAGTGTATCGGCTAGCATTTTCTTGGATTGGGTAGTTACTTTGTATCGCATACACTGCCGTTATTCATGTTTATCCGTTTCCTAACCAAAAAAAAGCCCGCCCCGATGGATCGGGGCGGGCCTTTACAAGAATTATCTTAAAACTAAAACGCAGCCATGCACCGATCGAAATTCGACTTGTGCCACCACCACATCATAGTATTTACATTTTTCATCTATTCCGCAGCCTCTTTCTTTTTAACAACTCGCTTTGCTTTTGGTTTTACATCTGCTCCAGCAACCACTGCCTTCTTAACACTGGCAACACGCTTCAAACGGGCTTTAATCTTTTTCTTTGATCTGGTTACCCCAAAAGAACCAATCGTTCTTTTTCCTTTAGCCGATTTTTTATCTCCTCTTCCCATTAGTAATTTGTTGTTTATGCCGCAAGTATAACCACTCTTTGTTAAATAAAAAAAGGCACTGAACAATTTATTGATTTATGAGTTAATTTTATACCAAACAACAAACAAATGGCAAACGTCAGTATAGCAGTCATTGATACATTAAGAGCAACAGCCTCTAAAATTGAATCCGACACAAGATACCAATGGGGTCATATGGGATTGTGCAACTGTGGATTCCTGGCACAGGAAATTACAAAACTGTCCAAATCAGAAATTCATACTCGTGCCATGCAACGGCATGGTGACTGGACAGAGCAACTCAACGACTACTGCCCTACCAGTGGCCTGCCAATGGATCAATTAATTGACGAGTTAATCGCTTTTGGCTTCACAGGCGATGACTTGCGTCACCTTGAAAAACTTTCTGACGGACAAATCCTGAGGTCACTGCCAATCCATGAAAGAAACCTTCATTATAATATCAAAAAGGATGTCGTCAAGTATCTTAGAACTTGGGCCAACCTTGTAGAAGATCAGCTACTTGGGCAAATCACGCTTTTGCTAAATGAGGAAAGACCAGAATTAGTTGAGGCATAGACTCACATTGGCAATTTGAATAAGACACAGTCTTTCGGTTGATTGCCTTGGTTAACAAAGCGATACCATTTTACCAAATGCGCCTCCTCTGTTAATCCACATTTATACAGCACTTTTGCGGAAGCAATGTTCTCGGCATCCACAAATGTTCCAATACGATAAACATCTGGGTTTGCCCTAAGAACCTCCAAAAGTTTCCGGCAAGTCTCCGTTGCATAACCCTTACCCCAATGAAGCGGCCCAAACACATAGCCGAAATGCGCTTTCCCACTGTCGCTGACAACACCAATACTTCCTACCAACCGACCGGACTCTTTGACACGGATCGAGTACGAAAAATCTGTGCCCGCTTGCCAGGCCGCTCGAGCATATTGCAAAAATTGTCGTGTGTCTGCTATCACCTCATGGGTTGCCCAAGACAAGTATCGTGTTGCTTCAGGCTTACTGGCGTAGGTATAAAAAATCTCAGACGCATCTTCGTACCTTAGCCGCTGTATCAGTAACCGGGGTGTTTCAAATAGGTCGGGCATTTTCATCAGATGGCGAAAAACAGCAATATCGTTCACCAATATTTCAAAAAAGAACTGAATGGCACAAAAATAATTGTGCGGGTTAACCCCATTCACTGGACTGGCGCTGAATTGACGATTACAGACGCTGGAGCAGAAATGCGCGAAGTCGAATTGGATAGCGAAGTAATTGAGGATCTTAAAATAGATGGCTTTAAAGAAGTAAATGCAATAGAGTTTAATCTTTATTTGGCTGGGTTATTATGAAACTGCTATCTTTGCCTCGGCAAACTGGCACGACCAGCTCCTGCTGAACTCCCCCAGGATCGGAAGGTAGCAAGGGTAGGCGGTTGTAGCGGTGCGATGTTCAGTTTGCCACTTTTTTTCTCCCACCCTATCTTGAATATTCTTCAGGGTTAAAATCTTTAAAATATCTATTGATTTTCACGAACGAAAACCTCCGATAAATCTATCGAAATACCTGAAAGAACAGTTGACCTTATTTTGTCAGTGCAAATGTACGGCTGCAAAATTCCATTATACTTACCCTCAGCGTTGAGCGTGTACACTAAAACTGTTTGTTCTTGTGGATGTATCGCCCAATATTCTTTTACACCCGCTTCTTCATAAATTGAAAACTTCTCCCGAAGATCTTTTGAGGTCGTGTTTGGAGAAAGTACCTCAATAATCCAATCAGGAGCTCCAATGCAACCTCGTTCATCAATTTTCGCTGGATCGCACACCACACAAACATCCGGTTGAACCACCGTAGTAATATCTTTATCACCTTTCATTTTTGGCGATAGGGGTAAACGAACATCAAAGGGAGCCGTGAATACTTGACAACGATCACCGCGCAGACTGCTCCACAACAAACCAAATAAATTACCCACTACTTTTTGATGTTTACTGGTAGGTGCTGGCGACATCTTATAAATCTTGCCTCTTATAAGCTCCGCCATCTCGCCCCATTGCCAGCCAAAGTAGTCAGCATAAGTATAGCTCCCGCTGAGGTCTGGCTCGTTTATCTTCATCTAGTCAAAGATAAAAATTAAGGCCGAATTTAGCATCAATAGCCAATCAATCTTTGATGGCTTTTAGTTAGTTTTGCTACACAAACCACTATCAAATAAATCACATGAAATTCTTCATTGACACTGCCAATCTAAACGAAATAAAAGAAGCTTACGATCTAGGCGTCCTGGATGGAGTAACTACCAATCCATCATTGATGGCTAAAGAGGGCATTGCCGGAAAGGAAAAAGTGATGGCTCACTACAAAGCCATTTGTAACATTGTTGACAATAATGTGAGTGCGGAAGTGATCGCAACTGATTTTGAGGGTATTATTCGAGAGGGAATGGAGTTGGCAAAAATTGACGATAAGATTGTGGTGAAAGTGCCCATGATAAAAGATGGCGTGAAAGCAATTAAGAAGTTCAGCAGCGAGGGAATCCGCACCAATTGCACCCTGGTATTCTCGGCAGGCCAGGCGTTGTTAACGGCCAAAGCAGGAGCAAGTTATGTTTCCCCATTCATCGGCCGCCTAGATGATATCTCACAAGACGGCTTAGAGTTGATTGCGCAGATCAGATTAATCTATGATAACTACGGCTACCAAACCGAGATACTTGCAGCAAGTATTCGTCACACCATTCACCTAATAAAGTGCGCTGAGATTGGCGCAGATGTAGCGACCTGCCCACTAAACGTAATCATGGCGTTACTAAAGCATCCTTTGACGGATAGTGGCTTGGAGAAATTCCTGGCCGACCATAAAAAAGCAAATGGCTAATCTTGAATTTTCAACATTGAATCTGCTACATGTTTTCCACTGATCCCGTCCTTCGCGTAAAAGAGGCCACCATTTTCCAAGATCAAAACCCCGTGCTTGGCAACATCAGTTTTGAGATGGAAAAGGGCGAATTCGTTTTTATCATTGGCCGCACCGGATCCGGAAAATCCTCTCTGCTGAAAACGTTGTATGCGGATTTGCCCCTTCGCCTGGGAGACATTAGTGTAGCCGGCTTCAGCATCCGGGAAATTAAGAATCACGAAGTCCCATTGTTAAGGAGAAAAGTGGGCATCATTTTTCAGGATTTTCAACTCTTGCCGGATAGAACCGTTGCCGAGAATTTACTTTTTGTAATGCGGGCAACAGGCTGGAAAGAAAATGCGAAAATGAAAAATCGTTTAGCTGATGTGCTGATGCAAGTTGGCCTTGGCGCAGTTGAGAAAAAATTACCGCACCAGCTTTCAGGAGGAGAGCAACAACGGGTCGTCATTGCCCGTGCACTCATCAACGAACCTGTTATGTTAATTGCCGATGAACCTACCGGTAACCTGGACCCTGAAGTCTCTCACGGCATCCTCAAAATATTTCAGCAAATCAACAAAAGCGGAACCGCTGTTTTAATGGCCACCCACAGTTATGGACTCATCAAAAAGTTTCCGGCTCGGGTACTTAAATGCGATGAAGGTAAAATCCTGGATTCCAGCACTCAAGAATTTGAGTTAAGTCCTGAACTATACTAAGAACGAACCGACACTTTTTTTTCAGGTTGTTTGTCTAGTTTATTCAATTGCTGATTCAACAAATCTATTCGCACGAGTAAGTTTAGAACAAGGGCATCCTTCACATCTGCTGAAGGTCTTTTCTCCATCTCTAACTTTAATACCTGATACATGGCCTCCAACTTTTGAAGATTCTGTGTTACCTCATCTTCCGTTAGCCCGGTATCGCTTTGGAATTGGTTCACTAATTGTTTTTTTTCTGTGATCAGACTGCTGTAGAAAGATTCCAGATCGATAAACTCGCCCTGTAACTTTGCGCGCTCGTCACGGTTGTTTGGGAAATCGCGCGTTGAAAAAATCGCCACCAGCGAGACACCAAAAAGAAAAATCGCGGCCGCCCGCCATACTACCACGGAGTGCCAAATTGAAAGTGTTCGGTTAGGTAACTGGCCTTCAATCTTTTGCCATGCGTGGTCAGGAGGTTCGTGCGAATCAAAGCCATCGCGGTTTCGATTCACAAAGTCTTTTAATGAATCCTTCATATCAACTTCGTTCAAGTAATTCCTTTAATTTTTTTTTTGATCGATTGTATTGAGACTTTGATGTAGACTCACTAATACCCAGAATCTCTGCAATTTCTCCGTGATCATACCCTTCCAGCAAATAGAGCGAAAGAACAGTTCGATAGCCGTCAGGCAAAGCCTGAATAGCATTCTTCACCTTCTCAACAGAGAAAGGAAAGCGCTCAAAAACATCAGCCGACTCTTCCTCCTTTACATCCCAGTCCTCGTGTTCAGGGAATCGCTCAAGCCGCCTCTTTGTAGCGTGTGTAATCGCTTTATTGATCACGATCCTTTTCAGCCACGTGCCAAATGCAGAATCACCTCGATAACTTTCAAGGTTGTAAAATGCGCTAATGAATGCCTCTTGCAGCACATCCTGTGCCTCGTCTTCGTTGTTAACAATCCGGTAGCCAACGTTATACATGCTTTTGCTGTACAACTTATACAACTGGTAATAGGATTTCCTGTCGCCTTTCCGGCAACGATCGATTAACTCCTGATGGATGTGTGGTATCGATAGTTCCAACGAATAACCTTTACTTGGTCAAAAGACCAAGTAAAGATAACAAGGTTGCATACTACTTGATCTTCGACAGGTTTTCTTTTGCCAAGGCAAAGTCCGGGGCAATTACAAGCGCTTCCTGAAAGTACTTTTTCGCATTTATTTTGTCTCCTTGATCGAGTGCAAGCATGCCCTTCAAATTGACGACCGCCACTTTTACCGGAAACTCCTTGGCTTTTCCTTTCGAATCATTATAAGAAGCTTTTACGCCATCAAGGTCTTTCCTGGCAAGCAAAATTTCCGCAGAGTTCGCACTCTCTTTAAACCGTTTCATTTGATACTGAAGAAACGCCATTTTATAAAGCGCGGTAATGTTGTCAGTCAACAAGTAGAGGCTCTCATAGCTTTGAATAGACTTATCAAGAACACCCAACGCCTCGTATCCTCCGGCTGCCACTTCCAGCGCACCGGTATTCTTTGGATTCCTTTTTAATAACTCACTCGCAACCAATACAGCAGAGGCTGATTTCTGGTTTTGAAAGTAATAAACAGCCAAATCAAAAATGATTGAATCATTGCCCGGGTTTTCAATGATAAGGTCGTACAAAGCGTCTTTGGCAACTTCGTAGTCATTCCACTGAAGTGCAGCAGCATATTTGCGAGCAAAATGCTGAGTTAACGGGTTGATTCTGGGAAGTGTGTCATTCTTCACAGGTTCTACCTTTGGTGCCGGAGCTGTTATTACTGCCGCTGGTTCCGGATCCATCTTTCGCTGCTCCTCTCCTTTCTTCTTTCTTTGGGCAAAAGAAGCAGATGCGATTCCTACCAATACGATCAAGAAGTAAATTCGAATTTTCATAAACAAGTTTTATTTTTTCAGGGTGTATTTATTTTCAAGTGAATGCCTTTTTCAGAAGCGATTTTAAGCATCAGTGCGTATGCTTCTTGCCGATCATTTTTAATTTGCCCGTCTAAGATGGCCTCTTTTATCTGATCTTTAATGTCTCCAATTATCCTGCCGGGCTGAATGTCAAAAATAGTCATGATTTCATCGCCATCAATAGGTGGCTGAAAATTTCTCACCTGATCTTTTTCTTCTACCTCAATCATCTTCTGCTGAACTTTCTCAAAGTTCTTGAGGTACTTTGCCACTTTCTCGCTATTCTTTGAGGTAATATCGGCACGACACAGAATCATCAACGCATCTGCATCGTTTCCGGCTTCAAAAAGTAATCTGCGAATGGCGGAATCAGTAACCTCTTTCACCAGCGCGATGGGCCTTAGGTGAAGTCGGACCAACTTCTGAACAAAGTCCATCTTTTCATTCATGGGCAACTTCAAACGTCTGAAAATGCCGGGAGTCATCCTGGCTCCTTTGTCTTCGTGCCCATGAAAAGTCCAGCCTGCTTCTTTGTCAAACCGCTTTGTTGCAGGCTTGGCGATGTCATGCAAAATTGCAGCCCAACGCAACCAAAGATCGGCTGATACTTTTGCCACATTATCCAACACCTGAAGCGTATGATAGAAATTGTCTTTGTGTGCTTTGTTATCCTGGTATTCCACTCCATGCAACGCCACCATTTCCGGAAAAATTAATTTAAGAATCCCCGACTGAAAAAGGAGCTTAAATCCATAGGAAGGAACCGGAGATAAGATGATCTTGTTAAGTTCATCTGAAATGCGCTCCATGGAAACGATTTTCAAACGCTCTTTATTTCTGCCGATAGCCTCAAACGTATCTGCTTCAATGTCAAAATTCAATTGAGAAGCAAATCGAATCGCACGCATGATACGAAGCGGATCGTCTGAAAACGTTATATCTGGGCTAAGCGGTGTTTTAATCAATCTTGCTTTAAGGTGTTCAACTCCCCCAAATGGATCAACTAACTCACCATAGTTATTTTTTGAAAGACTAATCGCCAGCGCGTTAATTGTGAAGTCCCTCCTGCGTTGGTCATCCTGCAGGGTTCCATCTTCCACGATTGGCTTTCTCGACTCACTGCGATAGGATTCTTTCCTGGCACCTACGAATTCCAATTCCAGATCACCATGCCTGATGTTCGCAGTTCCAAAATTTTTAAAAATAGTAACCTGCTTTTCACCCAGAATAGCGGCCACTTCATTAGCCAGCTCAATGCCACTGCCAACACATACAAAATCTACGTCTTTACTCGGTCGTTGAAGAATCAAGTCGCGTACATAGCCGCCTACCGCATACGCCTCAACCCCCTGCTCTTCGGCAGCTTGAGCTACAGCCTTAAAGGCAAGATTTGTGTCTAATTGAACGGAAAAGTTCACCGAAGAATTGTTTTGTAATAGCAGGGTGGCAAATGTAAGACGAAATAGGGAATAGTTACCCGCATCGACCCAGCGGATTTCCAAATCTAAAGGATATCAATTCACTTTGAGCCCCAAACCAAACGCTGTTGCTCTTGCCCGATATTCAAGACCACTCGGAGCGGGTTAGGAATCATCACCAATTTCGTTTCCTTGCCGGGAAGTGAATCTACTTCCACGTACACGCCTTCGGACTGGCTTACTGAAAACTCATTGCTTTGATCAATCGTGTATGTTTTGGCCATGTAGGCAATGGGCAAAAGAACATCTGTATCGGGGCAGTACTTGTCATGAATTTCTTGAAACACCCCTTCGAGGTAGTTGCCAAACTCGTCAAGCAACGAGTCTTCCAAATCATGCAATTCTTCTTCCAGATCGTCATATTTGGGATTATTGTAGTCAAGCTTCTTTAACTCATTTCTTCTAAGTGCGATTGTCTGAACGGCCAGATCCAATTTTTTCAAATCCATAATCCAATTTTTTGCCAAGATTGCCCAAAGTCAAAATAAAAACAAGCGGAATGTTTAAATTTACCACACTAAATTAACATTCCAATGGAACCTGACTTTCTACCCATCAACGGCACCGACTACATTGAGTTTTATGTGGGAAACGCCAAACAGGCCTCGCTGTTTTATCAGCATTGCTTCGGCTTCGAACTGGTGGCTTACGCTGGCCCTGAAACAGGAGTAAAAGACAGAGCTAGTTATGTGCTGCAACAACACAAAATACGCTTTGTTGTAACTACTTCGCTTCAGCCTGATTCTGAAATTTCTGAACATCTAAGAAAACATGGGGACGGTGTCAAGGTGCTAGCGCTCTGGGTAGATGACGCCACAAAATCTTTTCAAGAAACGGTACTACGTGGAGCAGAAGTTGCTTTTGAACCAAAGACAATAAAAGACGAATATGGAGAAGTTGTTTTATCGGGTATTAAAACCTACGGAGAAACCATTCACACTTTTGTTGAAAGAAAGAAATACAAAGGTGCCTTTATGCCTGGCTTCAAAGCTGTAAAAAGCAGTTTTGCTCCTACCTCCATTGGATTAAAACATGTTGACCATTGCGTGGGCAATGTGGAATTAGGACATATGAATAAGTGGGTGAAGTTTTATGAAGACGTCATGGGCTTCAAGTTGCTGATCACCTTCGATGACAAAGACATTTCCACCGAATATAGTGCGCTGATGAGCAAAGTGGTTTCAAATGGAAACGGATACATCAAATTTCCCATCAACGAACCTGCCAAGGGCAAAAAGAAATCACAGATAGAAGAATACCTTGATTTTTATAAAGGAGCAGGCGTGCAGCATATCGCAATTGCCACAGACGATATCATCCAAACTGTAGGTGAACTTAAGAAGCGGGGTGTTGAATTTCTCCACGTACCAGATTCTTATTATACTGAAGTCATTGAACGTGTAGGGAAAATCAATGAAGACTATAAAGAACTACAAAAACTGAATATCCTCATCGATCGAGATGAAGAAGGTTATCTCTTGCAAATATTTTCGAAACCGCTCCAGGATCGACCAACTTTGTTTTTTGAAATCATCGAACGCAATGGTGCCAAGTCTTTTGGTAAAGGAAATTTCAAGGCATTGTTTGAGGCCATCGAGCACGAACAGGAGTTACGGGGGAATTTGTAACTTTGATCTATGGAAGCTATTAGAAAGAAAAGAGTGCGAAGAACTGGACGGCAAGTAACTGTCGATCTTCCTGATGATTTTAAGGCAGAAGAAGTTGATGTTATTATATTGCCATCCACCGAAGAGGATGAACAAGCAATAGGTAAAACCGAGTTGGCAGAGTGGAGAAAAAGTCTTGTGGAGGAATTCTCAATATTCAATGTTGATCTGAGCAATTTTAAGTTTAACAGAGACGAACTCTATGACAGACCCTAGGGTATTTATTGATAGTAACATTACAGTTTACCTTGTTGATAATAGATCAAAAGAAAAAACAAAAAAGGCTCAAGACTTCTTATCGCCTGATTTTTTTATAAGCACCCAGGTAATTGCTGAGAATGTAAATGTTTGTTTAAAGAAATTACATTTAAACAAAGAAACCACTTTTGACTTTGCAAGAAGAATAGTAAACAGATTCAGAATTCTCCAAATCACTGAGGCAACTTTACTAAAGAGCTTTGAGATTTCAATAAAGTATCAGCTTAGCTCTTGGGACTCAATCATTATAGCCACAGCAATCCTCAATAATTGCTCCATTATCTATTCGGAAGACATGCAAGACGGACTTATTGTAGAAAATTCCGTAACCATCATAAACCCATTCAAATAATGATCAACGATATTAAAATGCTAGAACCCCGGGAAGTAATGCCCGGATTTTTTGGGCGGTTCGTCCACACAGACAATATGACGTTCGCTTATTGGGAGATTAAACAGGGAAGTTCATTGCCCGAACACTCGCACATACATGAACAGGTTGTCAATATGCTCGAAGGAGAATTTGAACTTGTTCTACAGGGTATATCCAATCACCTACAAGCAGGAATGGTGTTACCCATTCCATCCCACGCTAAGCATTCAGGAAGGGCAATCACTGATTGCAAAATTTTAGATGTGTTTTATCCGGTCCGAGAGGATTACAAAAAATAAAAAAAAGAATGGATTTACTTGCGCAATCAAAAGAGAAAGCAGCGAAATGGCTTAACAGTTCTGCCATAGACGATGCCACCAAACAAGAAATAAATAAACTTCTCGCAGATAGCAACACAAAAAACCTGATTGATAGTTTCTATAAGGAACTGGAGTTTGGAACTGGAGGTTTGCGAGGCATCATGGGAGTAGGCGCCAACTGTATCAATAAATTTACGATCGGTGCAGCTACACAAGGGCTCGCCAACTATCTTAAGAAAAGTTTCCTTTCTCAAGAAATTCGGGTAGCTATCGCCTACGATAGCCGCAACAATAGTAAATTTTTTGCAGGCATTGTTGCAGATGTATTCTCCGCTAATGGAATTACAGTTCATTTGTTCCCCGAACTACGACCAACTCCCCTACTCTCTTTCGCTATTCGTTATTTGAAATGCCAGTCGGGTGTGGTCATCACGGCTTCGCACAATCCAAAAGAATACAATGGCTATAAAGCGTATTGGGTCGATGGCGCTCAATTGGTGCCGCCACACGACAAAAATGTGATCAACGAAGTGAACGCGATCACCGACTTTGGCCAGATTAGATTTACTGCTGATTCATCGAAAATTAATTTAATTGGTACCGATGTTGAAGACGCGTACTACGAGGAAGTAAAAAGATTGATTCCAAAACAATACAGTATTAAAAAACAAAAAAATATACCGATCGTCTATTCGAGCCTTCATGGCGCGGGAATTACCATGGTGCCCGAATGCTTGAAGCGACTTGGTTTTGAAAACGTCCAGGTGGTAGAAGAGCAAAGAATGCCCGATGGTAATTTTTCAACTGTGCAATCACCCAATCCAGAGGAAAAATCGGCTATGACATTGGCTCTTGAAAAAGCGAAAAAACTAAACGCTGAATTGGTAATGGCCACCGATCCCGATACTGATCGAGTCGGAATAGGCATCAAAGACAATAACGGTGAATTCTTCTTGTTGAATGGTAATCAGGCATTCAGTTTGATGATGTGGTTTATTCTTAAAAACTTAAGAGATACAACTGATTCGTATATCGCCAAAACAATAGTTACTACGGAGTTGATTGATGACATGGCTCGTCAGGCTGGCGTAACATGCTTCAATACATTAACTGGCTTCAAATACATTGCCGAGTTAATGCGTGAACAAGAAGGTAAGATGAAGTTTATTGCAGCAGGCGAGGAAAGCTACGGTTACATGGTGGGTGACTTCGTTCGCGATAAAGATGCCGTTTCCGCCTGTGCTTTTTTTGCTGCGATGGCCGCTGCCGCCAGACAAGAAGGACAAACACTCTACGATTGGCTACTCCAAATGTATATTGAAAATAGCTTTTACAAAGAAGGGCTCTTTACATTGGTGCGCAAAGGAGCAGAAGGCGAACAGCAAATAAAAGACATGATGAAAATGTTTCGCGAAAACCCACCTTCGAAATTAGGTGAAGAACGGGTAATCCGAAAATTAGATTACAAACTAAGGGAAGAAACGAATTTGATTTCAGGCGAAAAGAAATCTATTGATCTGTCTTCCTCTGATGTTCTTCAATTCTATACCGAAACAGGAAACAAAATTTCCGTACGCCCTTCTGGTACGGAGCCAAAAATAAAATTCTACGTGAGTGTGAAGGCAAAATTGGGTTCAAAAAATGAGTTCGATGCGGTCTCCCAACAATTAGATACAATCATCAATGTCATCGAAAAGGAGTTGATCCCATGAGTTCGTTTATTCAATCCATCCAAAAAATAATTGATAGAGACCTCGTTGTACTAGAAAAAGAGATTGCACTTTACCCATCGGACCAGCTGGTTTGGGCGACTACCTGAGCTATCAAGAACTCAGCAGGCAACTTGAGTGTTCACCTGTGTGGAAACCTGCAGCATTATATTGGTACCGTGTTAGGGCACTCGGGCTACACTCGAAATCGTGACAATGAATTTGCGGCACACAGCATGCCCAGAATTGAGTTATTGAACGAAATTGGTAAAGCGAAAAATTCAGTAGCTCTTGCACTAGGCAGCTTACAGCAAAACGTGCTTTCCATGCCCTATCCTGAACAAGTTTTCAAAGTACCCATGACCACCGAGTATTTTCTGATTCACCTGACAGCCCATCTCGGCTATCACTTGGGCCAAATCAACTACCACCGAAGGATGATTCAAAACCCTTCCGTCTGAACCTCGCATCCTTTTTAGTTCTTGAATTCTCTTCCTTAACTTTGTGCCTACTTGTATGAAGAAAGTCGCTTTTTATACCCTTGGCTGCAAACTAAACTTTTCGGAGACATCAACCATCGCCCGAAAATTTGAGGAAAAGGGCTATCGAAAGGTAGATTTCACCGATCGTCCGGATATCTTCATTATCAATACCTGCTCGGTTACAGAAAATGCAGACAAGAAGTGCCACAAGGTGGTTCGCGAAGCGAGGGCTATTTCACCTGATGCCTATGTCGCTATCATCGGCTGTTACGCACAGCTCAAACCGCAAGAGATATCCGAAATTCCGGGGGTTGATGCGGTACTAGGTGCAGCAGAGAAATTTCAGTTAGTCGAGCTTTTAGACGGATTTGTTCGCCCAAGCCAGCCAGTTGTTATTTCGTCAGATATCGAAAAGGCTTCCAGCTTCAACACTTCTTATTCGATGAATGACCGCACCCGAACTTTTTTGAAGGTGCAAGACGGTTGCGATTACTCGTGCTCATTTTGCACCATTCCGCTCGCGAGGGGGGCAAGTCGAAGCGATAGTATTGATCACATCGTTGCTACTGCCAAATCTATCGTGCAAACAAATGTGAAGGAGATTGTATTAACAGGAGTCAACACCGGAGACTTTGGAATTCAAGAGGGAGAACGAAAGGAGCGTTTGATCGACCTGATCAAAGCACTGGATGAAGTGGAAGGAATAGATCGCTTCAGAATTTCCTCCATTGAGCCAAATCTTCTCACAGACGAAATCATCGAATTTGTAGCAAATTCAAAAAAATTCGTTCCCCACTTTCACATCCCATTGCAATCGGGGTCAAACAAGATACTGAAGTTGATGCGGAGACGCTATCAACGCGAGTTGTATACGGCCCGCGTTGAGAAAATAAAAATGGCGATGCCTCATTGCTGCATTGGCGTAGATGTGATTGTTGGATTCCCGGGCGAAACACATGAAGATTTCCTTGAAACCTATCAGTTTCTGAACGAACTAGACATTTCTTACCTACATGTTTTTACCTACTCTGAGCGCAATGATACCTTAGCCACAACTCTTCCACAGCGCGTTCTACCCCATGTCAGGAGCGATCGGTCTAAAATGCTTCACGGCTTATCTGACAAGAAGAGGAGAGCATTCTATGAGCAGAATTTGCAGAAAGAGTATACCGTACTCTTTGAAAATGACATCGAGAATGGAAAAATGCACGGTTTCACTGAAAACTACATCCGCGTAAACGCAGTTTATGACCCATTATTGATTAGCGAGCTAAGAAAAGTGAAGCTTCTGTCAATCGATTTTAATGGCACAGTAGAGGTTGAAGACGCGGAAAATGAAGTTTTCGTCCATTTCTAGGTTAAAGTATTCCTTTAGTTAGTCGTTCAAAGTACAGAAGTCCGTAAGGTTTACATCCAACCGTGAATTATTCGGCTGTTTTTTGCCGTTTTCTACAATACTCGCAATTCTGCTTACTCTCATTTAATCCGACCAGTCAACGAAAAATGCCGCCCAACGGCTTGCCCTACTTTTGTCTCAACAAAAAGACAAAAACCATGAAAAAATCAATCCTGTTCCTTCTAGTTGCAGCTACTCTTTCCTCATGTGCGTTTGAAAACTATAAATGCCCCGCCTATGGTTCAAACGGACCTACCAAGCATGGCCTAAAAGCACAGAAGAGCTACAGTAAACGTAGACTTTAGGCATCCATCATTCCGTCTCTAATTTCCAGTCTGCGATCGGTAATAGAGGCCAATTCTTGATTATGTGTAACAATC
>VYLL01000083.1_pt1 | contig 36834 bp, 38 predicted proteins | sample 5114301 | NCBI WGS metagenome assembly VYLL01 (sample SAMN12291809, study PRJNA351875) | freshwater metagenome | isolation source: freshwater lake | place: USA: Michigan, MSU2 Lake | collected 2011-08-16 | reverse complement strand
TGGGGCTGATATGAACTATGCCTGGCCAACGGCAGAGATTGCTGTGATGGGGGCACAGGGTGCAGCAGAGATCATATTTAAAAAGGAGATTTCCGAAGCAGCTGACCCGAAAGCTAAACTGGCGGAAAAAGTAGATGAGTACACGAATAAGTTTGCCACTCCTTACCGTGCTGCACATCGAGGTTATATTGATGAGGTAATCTTCCCTGACCAAACCAGGGAGAAGCTAATTAGAGCATTTCAAATGCTGGAGAACAAAGTGGCAGTATTGCCCAAGAAGAAGCACGGAAATATTCCTTTGTAAAGTACCATGCGGAGAATACCCCTCTTAATCTCCGCATAATTTGCGGAGATTATATTGCTAATCTCCGCAGCATCCTTTATATTTACCGCATAATCTGCGGAGAATGCCTAAATACATCCATCTATTAAAGACTTGGCCTGACTTTACTTGGCAGCATGAGAAACTCGTGCATCCACTGGCCACTGTGCGGCACAGCCAAGGACGGCTATTGGGCAAGCTAGAGGGATTGGGCTTTCAATTACAGGCAGAGGCATCGCTGGGCAATTTGATATTAGATGTCGTGAAGTCAAGCGAGATAGAAGGCGAGAAGTTGCCGATGGATCAAGTGCGCTCATCAATAGCACGCAAACTGGGCATGAAAGTACCTGGCTTGGTCGTTGCCAGCAGAGATGTAGATGGCGTGGTAGAAATGATGCTGGATGCTACACAAAAACACGACAAGCCTCTTAGCAAGGAGCGATTGTTTGGTTGGCACTCATCATTGTTCCCTGCGGGCAGAAGTGGTCTGCATAAAATACAAGTGGCGGCTTGGCGCGATGCCGAGGGCGACCCCATGCAAGTAGTGTCAGGTGCGATGGGCAAAGAGCGCGTACACTTCGAAGCACCCGAGGCCGCACGGTTGGAGTACGAGATGAAATCTTTTTTGAAGTGGTTCAATCAATCAGAGGAGCTGGATTCTATATTGAAAGCAGCCATCGCACACTTGTGGTTCATTACTATACATCCGTTTGACGATGGCAATGGCCGCATTGCCCGCGCCATAGCCGATATGCAACTTTCGCGCTCCGATCAATCGAAGCAGCGCTTCTACAGCATGTCGGCACAAATACAACAAGAGCGCAAAGACTACTACGATTGTCTGGAGAAAACGCAACGCGGCACAGTAGATATAACGGGCTGGCTGCTCTGGTTCCTCGATTGCTTCGGTCGCGCCCTCTCTGCCTCTACCGAAAACGTGGCGAGCGTGATGAACAAAGCAACCTTTTGGGAAAAGCATCGCACCGTTGCCCTAAATGATCGCCAACGCACCATGCTCAACAAACTCATGGATGGCTTTGAAGGCAAGCTCACCTCTTCCAAATGGGCGAAGATCACCAAGAGTTCGCCTGACACCGCACTGCGCGACATACAAAGTTTGATACAAGCCAAGATGCTAGAGAAAGAAGAAGGCGGAGGAAGGAGTACGAGTTATCGGGTTAACTATTAAAAAATTAAGATAAATTTGAACGAAATCATTTTTCACCATGGACAAAAAAAGCAAACAATTCCTTTACGAGTATCTGAACAACGCATCACCCACCGGCTTCGAGTCTTCTGGTCAGCAGATTTGGCTCAATTACATTAAGCCCTATACTAATGACTATATGATTGACGTCTATGGCACGGCAGTGGGAATTATCAACCCGAAAGCTTCTTATAAAGTAGTGATCGAGGCGCATGCAGATGAGATAAGCTGGTTTGTTAATTACATTACTGATGATGGCTATATCTACGTCCGAAGAAATGGAGGTTCGGATCATCAGATAGCGCCCAGTATGAGAGTTAACATTCACACTGAAAAGGGAATTGTAAAAGGTGTTTTCGGCTGGCCAGCCATTCACGTGCGTGATGCAGGTAAAGAAGAGGCGCCAAGTTTGAAGAATATTTTCATCGATTGTGGTGCTGCCAATAAAAAGGAGGTGGAGTCAATGGGCATCCATGTGGGCACGGTCATCACTTTTGAAGCAGATTTGATGGAACTCAATAAGAATTATCTGGTGGGCCGAGCGTTGGACAATCGTATGGGTGGCTTTATGATTGCGGAAGTGACCCGCAGGCTCAGTGAAAACAAGAAGAAACTCCCTTTTGGGCTTTATGTGGTCAATTCGGTTCAGGAAGAAATCGGATTGCGAGGTGCTGAAATGATTTCGCGCAAAATAAAGCCTGATTTGGCCATTTGTACGGATGTAACCCACGATACCCAGTCGCCCATGTATAACAAGAAGGAAAGTGGCAATTTGAAATGTGGACTGGGTCCGGTAGTCTGCATTGGCCCGGCCGTGCAGAATAATGTGCTTAAAATGATTACCCAGACTGCCGAAAAGAAGAAAATCGCATTCCAGCGTCAGGCAGTATCCAGATCCACGGGTACCGACACCGATTCATTTGCTTATTCTGCTGAAGGAGTTGCCTCAGCGCTCATTTCGCTTCCGCTCAAATACATGCATACAACGGTGGAGACCGTTCATAAAGACGATGTTGAAAGTGTAATTAACCTGATTTATGAGGTTCTATTACAAGTAAAGCCAAATTTTGACTATCGGTATATTCGGTAAAACTGTCCTTTTCTGTCTTTTTTGGCCTTTGTTAAAACGAATGCTCTGAATTTTATCTAGAAGGATCAAAAATCTTACACTCGATAGTATTCAAACAACTGAGACCCCTCTAGTTTTCTGGAGGGGTCTACTTTTGCACCCGCTAAACAACAACAAACACACACAATGAAAACACTTAAAGTATTTTTCCTTATTTCTCTTCTTTTTGTAAGCTTGGCCTCAATCGCTCAAGATCGCCCAGTGCATGAAATTCATACCATGATGGTGTTCAATTTCACCAAGTATGTTCAATGGCCAGATTCAGATAAGCCAGGTGAATTTGTAATTGGTGTTATTGGAAATGAAGATGTGTACAAAACACTCACTACCTGGTACAATGGCAAGACCAAAGGTACAAAAACCTATGTTATTAAGAAGTTCAGCAATGCATCGGAAGTGTCAGATTGTGCTGTATTGTATATCGATAAAAGCAAAAGCGGAGAATTTGATGCTGTTAGCTCCAAGGTTAGAGGAAAAGGAACGTTAGTTGTAACTGATCGGAACGGCTTAGGCGTAAAGGGAAGCTGTATCAATTTCAAAACGGTAGATGAAAAGCTGAGAATAGAGTTGAATCAAAAGGCGATCGAAACGGCCAACTTGAAGGTTTCCAGCGCCTTAACATCAATGGCTATTCTTATCTAGCACCAAGTTCATATTTTTTGATTTACCTTTGAGACAGCAATAGAACGGTGATGAAAAAGATATTGGGCTTCGCTATTTTAATCGTGACTGGTGCAAATTGCTTTGCACAGACCGAAAAGCCGATGCATGAAATTCATGCGCAAATGATCTATAATTTCATCAAGTACATTCAGTGGCCTAATGATGCCGAGCCCGGGGAATTTATAGTTGGTATTATAGGAGAAGATGATGTTTTTAACACCCTTAAAGGTTACTATGATGGAAAGCCAAAAGGTGCAAAAAGGTATGCGATAAAAAAGTTATCGGGTGCAGAGGAGGCGAGCAATTGCAGTGTGGTTTACCTTGGAAAAAACAAAGGTGGGCAGTTTGACAATATAAAGAATGCAGTTTCCGGAAAACCAGTGTTAACAATTACTGACAGCTCGAATCTTGGAAAAAAGGGGAGCTGTATCAACTTTAAAGTGTTAGATGGAAAACTAAAATTTGAATTGAATCAAGCTTCTGTAACCGCTTCTACTCTAAAAGTGGCTAGTCAATTGAGCAGTATGGCGATTTTGTTGTAAGAGATTAGACATGGTTTTTATTGACCATTTACTTCGCGAAGTTGAAGTAGTTTATCCACCAAAACGTATCATATCATTAGTTCCGTCCCAGACGGAACTTTTGTTTTATCTGGGTCTTTCTGATAGGGTGGTAGGGATTACAAAGTATTGTGCCCATCCGCAAAAGTGGGTTAGGAACTTGCCTAAGATTGGAGGCACTAAGAACTTCAAATTCGAAATAATCGATCAGCTTAAGCCCGATTTGATCATTGGAAATAAGGAGGAGAATTACGAGTCCGGAATCTCAGCTTTACAGACAAAGTATCCGGTTTGGGTAAGCGATGTATCCTCTTACGAACAGGCACTTCAAATGATTGAAGAAGTTGGCGCGTTGACCGACAGAATTGACCCGGCCAATTCCCTCCGAAACGAGATTGATGCAAGGTTTGAAAGGTTGCCCAAGAAAAAGCCCACACGTGTTCTATACCTTATTTGGCGCCAACCGTGGATGGCGGCAGGTAAAGGCACATTTATCGATAGCATGCTTTCCAAGATCGGATTCGTGAACGTAGTGGAAGAGGCAAGATACCCGACCCTTTCTGATGCTCAACTTCAGCAAATGCAGCCAGAGCTAGTTTATCTTTCTTCGGAGCCTTATCCGTTTAAGCAAAAGCATATCCACGAGTTAAAGGCGGTTGTTCCAAATTCGGAAGTCACTTTAGTGGACGGAGAGTTGTTTTCCTGGTATGGAAGCAGAATGTTATTAGCCCCTGATTATTTTGCCTCCCTTACAGAGTAGTCGTTTCAAAACCTACCGAATTCATATCCCGCCAAAAACCCGGATATGATTTGTTTACAACTTCGGGAGATTCAATCTTCAAGTCTTGGATCGTTGCCAACGGAGCAAAACCCATGGCCATACGGTGGTCGTGATAGGTTTGAATAGTAATTGACTTGGTCGGGACAATATCCGTTTCAAGTCGCCAGTTCCCAGTTGTTGTTTCGCTGAGTGCCGCTCCGATTTTACGTAGCTCGTTTTGTAGAGCTGCGATACGGTCTGTTTCCTTTATCCGGAGGCTGTCTAAGCCAGTAAAATCACCTGAAATTCCTTTGGCCGCACAAACGGGCAATACGGTTTGTGCCAGATCGGGGCAATCTTTAAAATCCCAGGTCAGATTTTTGGCGGCCTCTTTTTTAGAAAGTAGCGCATTCCCGTTTTTGAAAATAGTTTGAACGCCTAGCTGATCCATGATATCAACAATCACTATGTCGCCTTGCAAAGACTTTTCAGACACACTCGGAAGAGTCAGCTCAGCCTGTTTCGCCAATGCAACAAAAGCAAACCAATAGCTGGCCGATGACCAGTCTGCTTCTACCACTACTTCCGCTTTTTTGAATGCTGAATGTTGAATCTTGATAAGTCCTTTGTCAAAATCCAAAAAAGGCTCCACGCCAAACAGTTTCATTAGTTCTGTAGTCATTCGAATATAGGGTATGCTGCCAATTTTTCCTTGTAAAAGAATTGTCAACCCTTTTGGCAGAATAGGTGCCACCATCATTAGTGCAGAGATGTATTGGCTACTCACATTGCCTGGTATTTCTAATTGGTCGGCTAGCTGGCCACTGAAGCCCTTTGTTTCAATCGGTGGAAATCCTTCCTTTTCTTTGTAGTCGATAGAAGCACCAATTTTTCGTAAGGCATCGACCAACAACGCGATCGGTCTTTCCTTCATTCGATCCGTTCCAGTCATTATTCTATGTTTTCCAGATAGGGCAAAATAGGCTGTAAGGAATCGCATCGTAGTTCCGGCATCCAAGACATCAATTACAACGTCCGGGCTAGAGACTAACCTTTCCATTAGTTGGGTATCCCTTGCAACCGACATGTTGCTAACGATCGATTGGTTATTGCTTAACGCCTGTAGCAACAGCGCCCGGTTACTAATGCTTTTGGAAGAGGATAACTCGTTGACTGTTCCTCGAACTACAGAGTTTGCTTTGATGGAAATATATGAAGTCAAGTAATCTTTTCGCTTTAGAATTGTGAAACTAAAATTTAATGTACTTTTTTTAGTTTAGATGAAACAAATTAATTTTATAATCAGTTAACACTTTTATGAATACATCGAAGAAAATTGCACTAGGATTAGGGGTAGCAGGTGGTGCCTTGCTGGCCGCTTGGCTTTTAACAGGTGACCGTAAGAAAAAGACGAAGGAGTTTGTGTCTAAGGCGGCTAACGACATTAAGAACGCTTTTAATAGCGAAGACAAAAAGAAAGACGACTCAGACGTACATTACGTTTAAGATTTGTATCAAAGGCTTTCATAGTACACAAAGGCATTCTTTACTTCCTCAGTGCTAACTTCTTGATTCCACACAGCTTTTCCAATACCTTTCGGCAAAGCCATTAGTATCTTTTCTCCCTTGTTTTTTTTGTCTTGGCTCATCAGCCCCATTACAAGGGCATGATCGAACAGCTGAGTTGGCTTTTTGAAAACGCTGTTGATGAATCCACAAATTGAGCTTAATTCTAATTTCGAGATTAGGCCCTTCTCACAAGCGACAAAGCCCTCCATGATCATCCCCATTGCAATAGCTTCCCCATGGAAGATACGCATGTCTATCGCTAAATAATGGGTTTCAAGGGCATGGCCTATCGTGTGCCCGAAGTTCAGTATTTTCCGTAGCCCTTGTTCGCGGGGATCCTCTTCGGTAATCTTTTTCTTGATTTTTACAGAATGGGCAATCAGAAGATCCCAATCCTGTTCCATCAACGATTTTGTTGAGATGTGATCCCACATTTCTATGTCTGCAATAATGCAGTGTTTAATCACTTCGGCAAACCCAGAACGAAGCTCTCGCTCTGGCAAAGTCTTCAGGAAAGAAGAACTTATCAGCGTAGCCACTGGCTCCTGAAAAACTCCGATTTGATTTTTGAAGTGGAGAAAATCAATGCCCAGTTTACCGCCTACGCTTGCATCTACTTGTGCCAGCAGTGTCGTTGGCACCAATGCGAAGTTAATCCCCCTTTTGTAAGTGGCGGCACAAAATCCTGCCATATCGCCCAACACTCCCCCCCCAACAACAAGAAGGAACGAATGTCTATCAAAATTGAGGTCGGTTAATTGCTGCCAGATTTGCGTGCAGGTTTCTAGATTTTTCGATTCTTCCCCCGCATTGACTTCCACTAATGAATGGGTTGGTAGGGCATCTTTTACCAGAGAATAGCAATGGGATTTAGTGTGGTTGTCAACAACAACGCCCAATTGAGTAAAAGACTGATCTCGTAAAAAACTTGAAACAAGCAGACTGGCGTCTTTATTGAATAAAATCTGGGCAGTTGACATGGCTAACATTCGAGCTTAAAAATAGGCGAAATATCTCCTTTTGGATGATTTAATCCCTAGAAATCTCCTTCCGTCTTATATTTGTGGCCAATTCGATTATGGAAACTACCCCCTCAATTCAATTCGATAATACCGAAGTTGCTTTTTCTTATAAAAGTGATAAGGAATTGAAGAAAGCCAACTTCATTTTTTCATTGGTCAACCACCCGATGATTTCCGGTTTGGCTACTTCTTTGGTAAAGTTTAGTTTGGGCCTTCGCTTACCGGTTAAAAATCTAATCCGGTTTACAGTTTTTGAGCACTTTTGTGGAGGAGAGACCGCAGAAGAAAGCGAAAAAACGATTGAGAAATTGGCTCAATACCAGGTAGGTACTATTCTTGATTACTCGGTGGAGGGCAAACATGATGAGGCTAGTTTTGACCAGACGACCCGCGAGATACTATCCACCTTTGACGAAGCCACAAAGAGCCGGTCCGTTCCGTTTTGTGTGTTCAAAACGACAGGCCTCGGCTCTTCTGAAATACTAGAAAAAGTGCAAGCAAAGTCAGTTCTCACAGCAGAAGAGATGGCTGCATTTGGCCGAGTGAAAACGAGGGTAGAACAAATCTGCCAGCGTGCTTTTGAAACTCAAGTGCCCGTTCTGATTGACGCGGAAGATAGTTGGATTCAAAATCCCATTGATGACATGGCTTATGAAATGATGAAGAAGTACAATCAGAAAAAAACGATTGTCTATAACACGTTTCAGATGTATAGGGCAGATATGCTGGGTAATCTGCGCACTGCGTTTCACAACGCGGCCATGCATAATTATTTTCTGGGTGTGAAAATGGTTCGTGGTGCCTACATGGAGAAGGAAGCAGAACGGGCGGCCAAACTAGGATATCCAAATCCGATTCATCCATCAAAACAAGCAACCGATGACGCCTTTAATCAAGGATTGGCATTCTGCGTTGACAACAAACAGCGCGTTTCGGTTTTGTGTGGATCTCACAATGAATACAGCAATCAATATTTGACTGTGCTTATGCATAAGCATGGGATGAAGACCAACGATCAGCGCGTATGGTTTGCTCAGTTATTGGGAATGAGTGATAATATTTCATTTAATCTCGCAAAGGCCGGTTATAATGTGGCAAAGTATGTACCCTACGGGCCAGTTGAGTCTGTTATGCCTTATCTATTGAGGCGGGCGGCTGAAAATACGTCTGTTGCTGGGCAAAGCAGTAGAGAGCTTGGGCTTATTAAAAAGGAATTGAAGAGAAGAAGTCAACCGGGTTAACACATATAATATTTGTTACTTTTGTAATCATGGAAAGGGACGACATCCTGGCATTTTTACGACTGCAAAAGCTTGCCTTTAAAACGGAAATGGGAATTAGTAAGATTGGCCTTTTTGGGTCACTTGCTCGCAACGAGAAGCCGAAGGACATCGATATTATAGTGGAGTTTGAGCCAGGCACACAAGATCTTTTCGAAAAGAAGTTTAAGATCAAACAAATTATAGAAGCGAGATTTAATTTTCCAACAGACATTTGTAGAGAAAAGTTTATTAAGCCAAATGTGAAAGAACTAATCATGCGCGATGTCATTTTTGTCTGAAAAAGATACAATCAACCTCCGGGCCATCGCAGATTCTGTCCGAAAAATTGAAAACTTTGTTGCAGGAATAGCAGATAGCGAGCAATTTCGCAAGGATGAAAAGACATTTGATTCGGTTCTTATGAATTTTGTAGTCATTGGCGAATCTGTTGAGCGATTGACTGACGATTTTAAGAAGACCAATATCGAGATCCACTGGGGCAGAATTAAGTCCTTTCGAAACTTGGTTGCCCATAATTATTTTGGAATAGACTCAGAAGAGGTTTGGCAATTGATCCACACCCATTTACCAGTTTTGAAACAGTACATTAACAAAATTTTAGTTTAAGAAAAGGTATGCTAAGCGAACAAGAAATCATCCGTAGGCAAAGTATGGACGAGTTGAACAAACTCGGAATCAATCCCTATCCTGCTGAGTTATTTGAAGTGAATGTTACGTCACAAGAAATTCATGCCAACTATCCGCAAAGGGAATACAAGAATATTTCTATTGCAGGTCGGATAATGACACGCAGAGTAATGGGCAATGCCTCATTTGCAGAATTACAAGATGAAGCGGGTCGTATTCAGATCTATTTCAGGCGAGACGATATTTGCCCGACAGACGACAAAACACTTTACAATATCGTTTTCAAAAAGTTGCTTGACATTGGCGATATTATCGGTGTCAATGGATTTGTGTTTACAACTCAAACGGGAGAAGTCTCTATTCACGTTACAGATTTCAAGGTGCTGGCAAAAGCATTGCGCCCGTTACCCATTGTGAAAGAAACGCAAGACGATCAAGGGAACACCGTTTTACACGATGCTTTTACAGATCCTGAACAGCGATATCGTATGCGCTACGTTGACTTGACTGTCAACCCTAAAGTTCGGGATGCGTTTGTGAAGCGTACTCAATTGGTCAACTCCATGCGTAGCTACCTAACCGGAAAAGGATACCTGGAAGTCGAGACACCGATCCTTCAACCACTGTATGGAGGAGCAGCCGCGAAGCCTTTTAAAACGCATCACAATTCGCTGGATATGACATTATACCTGCGTATTGCCAATGAACTATATTTAAAACGATTGATAGTTGGCGGCTTCAATGGTGTATATGAATTCTCAAAAGATTTCCGAAATGAAGGCATGTCGCGGTTCCATAATCCGGAGTTCACTCAGGTAGAATTGTATGTGGCCTACAAAGATTATTATTGGATGATGGATTTGGTGGAGGAGATGATCGAAAAGGTAGCTCTGGATCTCCACGGGACTACTGAAGTAAAAGTAGGCGAGAACATCATCAATTTTAAACGACCCTGGAAAAGATTCACCATGTATGAGGCGATTCATCATTTTACGGGTGTTGATATTTCGGAAATGGATGAAGCTGCTCTGCGCGAAACATGCAAGCAACTGCTGGTTCCTGCCGATGCCACAATGGGGAAAGGAAAACTGATCGACCAAATTTTTGGTGAAAAATGTGAGCATCAGTTGATTCAGCCTACTTTTATAACTGACTATCCGTTGGAGATGTCGCCATTGGCAAAGAAGCATCGAAGCAAACCCGGGTTAGTCGAACGTTTTGAAGCCATTTGCAATCGAAAAGAGATCTGCAATTCGTTTTCTGAATTAAATGACCCTATTGATCAGCGCGCCCGATTTGAAGAGCAATTGGAGCTAGGTAAGCGAGGCGATGAAGAAGCGATGACACTCGATGAAGATTTTTTGCGTGCGCTGGAATATGGAATGCCACCTACTGCAGGGTTGGGCATTGGTATCGATCGCCTTGCAATGGTGATGACTAATTCATCTTCTATTCAGGATGTGATTTTCTTCCCTCAGATGAAGCCGGAAAAAAATCTAACCGTAGATCCTCAAACTGAATTTGAGCAAGCTGGCATTCGTGCTGAATTAATTCCGATCTTAGTTAAGTTGGGCGTTCAGTCGATGGTCCAATTGAAAGAGATGAAGCCTACAAAACTTTTTAATGACATCCCAGGGATGCGGAAAAAGTTAAAACTGGAAACGGTGCAAAACCCCACATTGCAAGAAATTGAAGGTTGGCAGAACGCCTAGCGAACATCAAAGAATGATCTCGTCCGATTAAGTTTTAGATCGCGTAGTAAGGCCGATTTAACACCGATGTTAAACATGTAGTTTTGGAAAGGGCCAAAAGGAACCCAGCTAAGAGATAACTGCCAGCAGTGGATGTCCCTATTAATCGAAAAACTGGTTTGCGTGATTTCGCTTCTTACAAAATCGTAGCCCGAGTTGAATACTACTTTCCATTTTTCTGTCATGGAAATATCGCCTGAAAAATTCAGAGCCTGCGTAATTTGCGCGGGTTGGTTAGTGCCTCTTGAATAATTGATATTATAATTCAGGCGCAAATTCCACGGAATCTTAAAATCGATATAGGTATTGGCATTTTGAAGCAGGTAGGCTTTATCAGCTTCAGAAGCATTTGATTTGGCAATTTGATCGCGCGACTGAGTGTCGCTCTTCTGGCCCTTTGGATTAAGATTGGTGCTAAATGCTAATCCCGCAGAAGTAATTCGCCCAAGGCCTTGCCCCACATTCCATGCATATCGATCTAATCTTCGCTCTATAATAGACGTTCCTTCTGCTGGAATCGTCAGATCATTTCTGCTCTTTTCGTATTGATAAGGATCCAACGATCCGTTTATGTTAATATTAACTTTGTTGTTTAAGATATTCGTGTTGGCGCTGATGGAAATCGTAGCGAGCTTAAATGAATCGGCTGCGAAATTGTAGCCTGTACCAATAGATAAATTATTAAAAATCGGAATCTTTTTATCGACTGTATCCTTTTTTCCCCTCACTTTCATTTCGATGGTGTTTCCCAAGCCGAAGCTAAGTGAGTTGCTTATGCCTTGTCTAGATGAGCCATACACAAATCCTTCGTGCCTTGATTTTCTTACTTCATATTCTCTTCCTTTCGCATCTTTTAGCTTTACGGCCTGATAGTAACCATAGCTGGGATCTCCAAAGTCCGGTGTGTAGTTATAGGAGATATTGGGTGTGATCACATGCCGAATCCCCCTGATACTACTCGTTGGATTCTCTGCCAAATAAGTTCCAAAAATTCGAGTGGTAACAGAGACTCCCATCGAAAAATTATTGATGCGATTGAATACATTGGCTGTGTCTTTGACCACCGCTGTTTTTCCGGTTGCATCCGCCCCCCAATTAAGTTGTCTGAAGTACCATGTTTCATCGATCGATATATTCGGGCTAACCGCAAAAAATTTCATCACCTTCACGGTGGTTGAGATCGGGATGTTGTGTTTGATACCACTCTTCGCGTTTTTGAAAAGGGTGGGTAGGTTTTGGAAATCAAAACTCGCAATGCTGTCTTTCGTGGAATTTCCTATCCGGCCTAAGTTATTTGTGATTTGATTTGTTCCGGCCAGGCTATAACGAATATTAAAATTGTCAGCGGCCTCTCCCAGCTTTTTGTTTTTTAATGGATATAAGTTGTTGACATTAAATGTGATGTCAGGCATCGGCAAATCGACCTGGCCGGTTGCCAAATCCTGGCTGTGCCTTAAGTTAATTCCCGCTGAGAACGGGGTGCCGGGAAAAATTTTTGACAAAGAGATATTGGAGGTAAGTTTTCTGGAGATGTTATCCGGACGTTGTTGGTTGGGATTCACATTAACGCCCAAAAAATTGTTAGTAGTAAACGAAGACGTGGCAGCATTAACAGAAGCAGAAAAACGAGTATTCCCCTTTGATTTTGGCGAATGACTCCAAGTTAACTGGAAATCGCGGAGGCGGCTTTGGTCCTCGAATTTATCGGAAACCTGATTACTGGTATAGGAAAAATTAAAAGAGCCGTTGTATTTATACCGATTGTTATAGACCGTGTTTATCTTCAACGCATTAGATCCTTTTGTATAGAGATCTGCAAGCAAGGTAATTTTCAAGTAGTCACTAATATCAAAAAAGTACCCTCCATTGCGTAGGAAGAAGCCCCTTCGTTGCTCTTCCCCATACTCTGGCACGATGATACCTGAGGCGCTTTTTCGGGGTGAAGGAAACATACCAAACGCAAAGCCCAGTGGAGTTGGTACATGATTAAATTCCATGTAGAAAGGACCGGTAATTGTTTTGTCGCCCGGCACCGCTTTTGCTTTTTTGGAAACGATTCGAAAATGAGGATCTTTTAAATCACAAGTAGTGTAGGTGTTTCCAATAGTGAATAATTCATTTTTTGAATTTTTATAAACTACATCCCCAGCTACAAAGCCATCGCCTTGTTTGGTGACGACTTCCGAGATTTTGGCTTTTCTGTTTTTAAAATTATAGACCATGTCCTTGGTCTCGTATGAGTCGTTGCCGTCTTTAAAAATCGGAAACCCAACCAGCCTTCCCAAAGAGTCTGGTTTGCCGTTGGCTGTAATCTCGGAGTTTTCGTAATTAATGGTAATCAACTCGGCATCTAACTCAATAGTGCCGTATTTCACTTTTGCATCGCCATAGAGCTTTACGATTTTATTGTCTAGACTGAAATTGATTGAATCGGTGGCGGAATAAAAAATGGTGGTTTCGATATCTCCTTTTTTTGCATTTTTAACAGAGTCCTGCCGCGCTTTTACCTTCAATGAATCTTGGCTGACGACTGACGTATCTTGTGGATTGCTATTTAATCGTCTGGTCCCAAGCGTGTCAGTCTTTATCGGAAGAAGGCCTGGTTGTTTAACGGAACGCTCAACTTGGCCAAACACTGGAGATCCAATCATCAAGATAAAAGTGAATAAAGCTATTGCGGAGGGAGCCTTCCTTCCTTTGAAATTGATTTTCAGTAGTTTACGGTTTAATGAAAAATTCACAACTTTACACAAACTTATTGCAATTAATCCAGACCACAGTAGTACCGTGTCCAATATCCAACTTAAGCTTTTGATCTTAGCAATAACCTTGCTAAACTCTTCGGCTACATTTCGTCCAACCGGTTTCAAATTGGAAACCATTGTCATTGACCCCGGCCATGGTGGCAAAGACCCAGGCACACACGGCAATAAGACTAAGGAAAAGGATATTGCTCTTAAAATTTCGCTAAAGTTGGGCAGTTATATTGAGAAGAACATCCCGGGGGTAAAGGTCATCTATACTCGCAAAAGTGATGAATATGTTTCGCTCGATGAGCGGGCCGAGATTGCGAATCGAAATAAAGCACAGCTTTTTATATGCATTCATGCCAACTCTTTGCCGGGTGCACCTGCCTTTGGTACGGAAACGTTTGTAATGGGGCTACATAAAGATAAAGGAAATTTTGAAGTGGCCAAACGCGAGAACGAAGTAATTTTGATGGATGAAAACTATAAAGAACGCTACGAAGGGTTTGATCCAAAGAGCCCAGAGTCTTACATTTTGTTTACCTTGAGTCAAAGTGCGTACCATGAGAGTAGTCTGAGATTTGCACAGAAGGTCGAATCACAATTTAAGACCAAAGCGGGCAGGTATAGTAGGGGAGTAAAGCAGGCGGGCTTTTTAGTGTTGTGGCGCACCTCTATGCCAAGCGTGTTGGTAGAGTGTGGGTTTTTGTCGAACGGTAAAGAAGAAGGTTTCTTGGCTTCAGAAGAAGGGCAGGACTTGATCGCGTCTGGAATTTATAGAGCCTTTAAAGAGTATAAAACTGAAATTGAATCTATAAACTGATGTTGTTTAAGACAAGAGAATTCAAGGTTGGCCTGTTTGTAGCTATGGCCATTGTAATGCTGTATTTTGGATTTAATTATCTGAAAGGCATAGATTTTTTTACGAGTGTAAAAAGGTACTATGTGGTCTACGACAACATCAACCAATTAGCCATCTCTAATCCCGTTTTGGTTAATGGCTATCCTGTGGGCCGCGTGAGCCGTATTGGAATTCTGCAAAATAAAAACAATCGCGTGTTGGTAGAATTGGAAATTGATGCCACGATTGTTTTGAATGATGGAACTAAGGCAATTCTTACCAGTGAGTTATTGGGGGGTAAATCTGTCTTACTCACATTTGGCCAGTCTTCTAAGGAATTAAAGAATGGAGATACGCTACGCGCTGAAGTTGCAAAGGGGATGTTTGATGTGTTTTCAGAAACGGCTTCGCCCGTAGCAACAGATTTGCAAACCACACTTCGGAAATTCAATATTATTATTGACAACCTGACAAAAAATTCTCAGCAATTGGAAGTTATCTTTTCAAAGCTAGAAAAGACCCCGGATTTGCTTAATACAACGCTCATCACTGCCAATGGAAAAATCGAAGATGTGTCTGGAACATTAAAATTAGTGGGCGATAACTTTAATGCCACACTAAATGAATTGAAACCAACTCTCCAAAACTTTAAAACCCTTTCGGATTCACTTAAGATGCTGAAACTGAATCAGACGTTGAGCAAAACACAGCAGGCGATTTCGAACCTGAACGTAACCTTGGGAAAACTGAACAAAGGCGATAACACAGTGAGTAAGTTGTTAACAGAAGATACGCTCTACGTTAACTTAAACAGACTGATCAAGAGTTTGGATAGTTTGGCAAGTCATTTAAATGATAATCCGAAGCACTTTCTTTCTCCTTTGGGAAAAAGCAAAAAGAAAATTGACCGCGATAGGCGCAGAGACGAGGAAGAGAAGAAGAAAAAGGCTGGGTCAAACACACCTGTAACGAAGCCATAAGCTTTACGACCGAATGGATTTAGAATTCAATAAGAATGAAGATCAGCTGAAACAACTTTGTTTTCAGTTGAAGTCGAAGGCGCAAAAAACCAGGTTGGGTGGAGGCGAGAAAAAGATTGAAGACCAACATCAAAAAGGAAAGTTAACGGCTCGCGAGCGAATTGAATATCTCATCGATAAAAATTCCCCTTTTTTAGAGATTGGCCTTTTTGTAGGAGATGGGATGTACAAAGAGCAAGGCGGTTGCCCTTCGGGAGGAGTGGTTACGGGTATTGGTTATGTCAAGGGCAGGCAGTGTGTCATTGTCGCGAACGATGCAACTGTAAAGGCGGGAGCATGGTTTCCTATAACTGCAAAGAAAAATCTTCGGGCACAAGAAGTTGCGATGGAGAATCACTTGCCTATCATTTATCTTGTTGATAGCGCTGGCGTCTTTCTCCCCATGCAAGATGAGATTTTTCCAGACAAAGAACATTTTGGTCGTCAATTTAGAAACAACGCAAAGATGTCCTCTATGGGTATCATACAAATAGCTGCAATCATGGGTAGCTGCGTGGCTGGTGGCGCTTATCTACCCATCATGTCAGATGAGGCAATGATTGTTGACAAGACCGGTTCAATTTTTTTGGCAGGATCTTACCTCGTTAAAGCGGCTATTGGCGAAGACATTGACAATGAAACATTGGGAGGTGCCACTACCCATTGCGAAATTTCCGGTGTTACAGACAATAAATTTCCGTCTGATCAGGCTTGCTTAGACCATATTCGTAGTTTGTTTGACAAGATAGGGGCTAAAGAGAAGGCAGGATTTGACAGAGTCGAAAAAAAATTACCCAAATTTAAAACTGAAGAAATCTATGGGCTAATACCGAGCGACCGCACAAAGCCCTATGATATGGGCGAGATCATCAAGCGGTTGGTCGATGATTCAGAGTTTGATGAATACAAAGCATTATATGGAAAGACCATCCTGTGCGGCTTTGCCAGAATTGAAGGATGGGCGGTGGGCATCGTTGCTAACCAACGCAAGACGGTAAAAAATAAAAAAGGTGAGATGCAGATGGGTGGCGTCATCTACTCAGATTCTGCAGACAAGGCGGCACGATTCATTATGAATTGTAACCAACGAAAAATACCTCTTCTATTTTTGCAAGACGTCAGTGGGTTTATGGTCGGCAGCAAGGCCGAACAAGGCGGCATCATTAAAGACGGAGCGAAGATGGTGAATGCGATGGCCAACTCTACGGTGCCCAAGTTCACAGTGATCATTGGCAATTCTTATGGAGCTGGTAACTATGCGATGTGTGGTAAAGCCTACGATCCCCGCCTAATCTATGCCTGGCCGACAGCTCAAATCGCGGTCATGAGTGGTGCGTCTGCGGCAAAAACACTGCTACAAATTCGGGTAAGTACCTTGAAGGCACAAGGAAAAACAATTTCAAAAGAAGAAGAAGATTTGTTGTTGAAGGAGATTACTGATAAGTACAACGAACAGTTGAGTCCGTATTATGCTGCTTCGCGATTGTGGGTAGACGGTGTGATTGATCCCATGGAAACACGAAAAGTCATTTCAATGGGAATTGAAGCTGCGAACCATGCACGCATCGAAAAATTTAATGTGGGAGTTATCCAGACATAGGTAGTTTGAGAATGTTTTTTAGGATCAAAAGATTTCTTCGTAAATTGTTTGGTGCTCCTATTTAAGAACATCTTTTTCGATAAAAAAGGTAACAGAATGGATACTCATTTTCAAATCACCACATTTTCAAATTATCAAATTAGTTATTGATGCAAGAGAGCGAGTTAAAGGCCTTGGTTTCGTTGTTGGACGATGAGGATAAACAAGTAAGTTCTCACGTAGAAGAGAAAATTCTTTCGCTTGGAAAGGAGGCTATTCCCTTTTTAGAACATGAATGGGAAAGCAATCTGAACCCTGCCGTTCAGGCCCGCATCGAAGAACTGATACACATCCTTCAGTACGAGTTACTCAAAGAAAGATTGAAAAACTGGTATGCTAGTGAAGAGCACGATTTATTAACGGGTATGTGGATTTTGGCCACTTATCAGTATCCGGAAATCGAACTAGAAAAACTGCGACAGGATTTAGAACAAATCTATTATGAGACTTGGCTTGAGTTCCGTCCGGATTTGTATCCTTACGATCAGGTAAAAGTGATCAACAGCGTCTTATTCAATAAATTAAAATTCGGAGCCAACACTAAGAACTTTCATTCACCCGGTAACTCGATGATTAACGTTGTGCTGGAGTCTCATAAAGGAAATCCGATTACACTTTGCGTGATCTACATGTTGGTGGCACAGAAGTTAAAGTTGCCCGTCAGTGGCGTGAACCTGCCCAATTTGTTTATCCTCACTTACAAAGATGACAATCACCAATTCTATATTAATGCATTCAATCGGGGACTGATTTTTTCAAAGCAAGACATCGAGAACTACATCAACGAATTACATTTGGTTCCTCAGACATCATTCTATGAACCTTGTAGTAGCATCGATATCGTAAGAAGGGCTCTTCGCAATCTGGTAATGTCGTTCGAAAAAATGGGCGAACACGCCAAAGCGGAAGAAGTGAAGCTGCTTCTCATCGAAATTTCTGATGGCGGTGATTTGGGCGTTTAGTCGCCAGATAACTTTTTTAAGACGCTGTTATAGTTTTACCTTCTGATAGTGCAGCCAATGACTCGATTGTTTTCAATTTCAATTTTCTGGCCGGTCAGCACCTTATCAATGGCATCTTTTAGATAATTTTCTTTGGTGTCTTCGGCCACCTGCGGATTGTCATCAATTGCTCCGCTGTAAACCACTTTGAACTGATTGCCTTCAGGCTTTAACAAATAAACTTCTGGTGATTTGCGTGCTCCGAACAAATCCATCGCGACCTGCTCTTTGTCTTCCAGGTAGGGGACGCCAAAATCAGTATAGTGAATTGCCATTTTTTCGGGGGTTTCTTGTGGATCGTTGGCGGAATTGATCAGGAGGAATTGGACTTTTCCGCTATACGATTCAATAAGGGTCTTTACTCGCGTTTTGTAATAGCTGTCGAAAGGGCATTCGTTGGTTGTAAACAAAACTACGACCGCGTTCAGGTTCTTAAATTCACTCAGCGCAACAACGGTTTTTTTATTCACGTCATTCAGGCTAAAGTCGGCAACACTCACCTGGGCATTGGCAATAGCTGACACGAATAGTAAAAGATAGAACAGATTTTTCATGCTAATGGGGGTTGGTATAGACCACGACAAATTCCGGTTCAATTTCATAAGACAAAGCTACATTTAGTTTTTCTTCTCGCACAGTAATCGTTCCTTTCAAATCACCCGTCTCCTCAAGAATGAACGGCTCGACTAGTAGTTGATCTGCAAAATGGAGGCCACGTTTTCCATACACTTTGTACAAGGCTTCTTTGGCGCACCAGTAGACGCAATGTTTTCGAATATCAGATCCCGCATTTTCCAACTCCTCCATCGAAAGCACTCGTGGAGCAATTCGTAAAAGTTTCTCGGTGGGTTGTTCAATATCAATGCCGACAGATTTATTGCTATCTAGCTGCACAGCCACATAAGGATAGGCATGCGAAAGCGAGATATGATGGGTTAGTTCACGAAGGAACGGTTTCCCAAATTCATCTTTATGAATGCCAGAGTAGGGCAGGTCGTTTTGCTCCAAAAGTGTACGAACTAATACGCGGCTGGCCAGCCACTCAAGTCTTTTTGTAATGTGGATGATTCCCTCCGGAGCTTCTTCGAAAGCAGTAAAAGCGAGTTCTTCTGCCGATTCTTCCACCTTCCAGATACCCCATGCGCTTTCTGTTCCTGTGTTTTTTAGCTTGTAAAGAGGCATTGGATGAAGTTACGTTGAGGATACAATTTTGGCAAAAATATCGCAATAGACTAATCTTGCATTTCATTTGTGCCCATGGCACTTGAATACAAGAATGACAACTCCCATCGTTTCAAAAGTAAATACGCTTACAGGACACCGAGATTGCGTTTATACGCTCCAGCCAAGTACCGAGCCACACCTTTTTTTTTCTGGTGCAGGAGACGGCATGGTTGTTTCTTGGAACGCTGAAAGTCTTGCGGAGGGTGAACTCGTTGCGAAACTTCCGAACTCAGTTTATTCACTTCTTCACCTTCCGAATACGGACTTACTACTGGCGGGGCAAAATTATGAAGGGATTCATTTGTTAGATTGGCGGAAAAAAAAGGAGTTGGCCTCTTTGAAAGTCACTTCTTCTTCTATTTTTGATATGCAAGTATTTGGAAACGATTTATGGGTTGCAACAGGTGAAGGATCCGTTATCGTTGTCGATTTGGAAAAATGGGTTATTAAGAAGAAAATCTTGGCCACTGAAAAAAGTGCTCGGACTATTTCGATTAACCTGCAGCGTGGTGAGTGTGCCATCGGCTATAGTGACTTTTTTATTCGCGTATTTGCACTTGATGATTTTCGATTGATTAGAGAATGGCAGGCTCATTCTAATTCTATATTCACGATTCGGTACTTGCCAAACAGTCGTTTTCTGATGAGTGGCTCGCGTGATGCAAAACTTAAAGTCTGGGACACAAATAGTGACTATAAAAAGGTGGAAGAAATTGCAGCTCACTTGTACGCCATCAATCATATTGCTTTTAGCCCGGATGGCAACTATTTCGCAACTGCTAGCATGGACAAATCAATCAAAGTGTGGGATACTGCCCAACTAAAATTGCTAAAAGTGATTGATAGAGCTCGTCATACGGGTCACGGCACTTCCGTCAATAAGCTTTTGTGGATGTCTTTCCGTAACTACCTGGCAAGTGCCAGCGATGATCGGAGCATATCAATTTGGGATATTGAATTTGGTGGAGTTAATGGATAGAAAATCAGTAATAATGAGATATTTATTTTTAGTGACATGTTTGTTATTGGCGATTTGCGGAAATACATTTTCCCAGGATACCACTCGCTTGTCACTGTTATTTGTGGGCGATATCATGCAGCACGATTCACAAATTCAGTCAGCCTTTAATGCGACCACTAAAAAGTATGACTATGACTCCTGTTTTCGATTTGTTAAGCCTTATTTCGAATCGGTCGATATCACCATTGGGAATCTGGAATTGACTCTGGCAGGAGCTCCCTATAAAGGATATCCTCAATTCAGCGCTCCCGATGAATTGGCAATGGCACTGAAGGAGGCGGGTATGGATATCCTGGTGACAGCGAACAATCATAGCTTAGATCGGGGCAGAAGAGGACTAGAACGAACCATCACCCAACTCGACAGTTTGGATTTTTTACATACAGGTACTTTTCGTGATACTTTGGAAAGAATGAACGAGTACCCTCTTTTGATTTCAAAAAAAGGGTTTACGATTGCGCTTCTAAACTACACCTATGGAACTAATGGACTTCGGGTGACCAAGCCAAACGTGGTCAATCTTTTAGATACAGCACTGATTCGAAAAGATTTACTGAAGGCAAAGTCGTTGCTTGTTGATTTCATTATTGTTTTTACACACTGGGGTTTGGAGTACCAGCAACAACCTTCCGCTGATCAGAGGAGAATTGGAGAGTTTTGTTTTCGCTTTGGAGCAGATGCTGTCATTGGCTCCCATCCACATGTGCTGCAGCCAATGGAGTGGCGCAAAGCAGAAAACCAGTTAGTTGTTTATTCACTAGGAAATTTCGTCTCCGGGCAGCGCGACAGATATAGAAACGGAGGAGGAATGGTGAGACTCGATTTGTTGAAGATAAAGACATCTGAAGCTTCAACAAGCAGAATTGATTCTGCCGGTTACCTACTCCAGTGGGTTTACAAAAAACCAACTGGCCAAAGAAAATTTTATGTACTACCTGTACCTTCTTTTGAACACGATCCAACGGGGTTTATCACCGATCCAACCTCATTACTTCAGTTTAGGACTTTTATTGATGACTCCAGGAAATTCTTGAACAACTTCAACGTTAACTTTCTCGAACGCGGTAAGGAATAGACAAACCAAAAGTAAACAGCTGACTGTAAGCATATTCAGAACAATTTACTATATTTGTCTGTCGATTTTTTCATTTTTTAAGCTTCTTTTATTTTTTAAACTGGTTAACTAAAAAATCACACTATGAGAATCACCCCATTGGAAATTCGCCAAAAAGCTTTCGAAAGAGTATTGCGTGGCTATGACAAAGACGAAGTAAATGCGTACCTGCAATCACTTTCTCAGGAATGGGAACGCATGCAGGACGATATCAAAGAAATCCGGATCAAATATGAAGCCACAGAACGCGAAGTCTCAAAATTGCGCGAAGTAGAAAGTTCTCTTTACAAAACATTGAAGACCGCAGAAGACACGGGCGCGAATGTAATTGACCAAGCGAATAAGACAGCGGAGCTAATTTTGCGTGAAGCTCAAATGAAGGCTGATTCGATGGTTAACGAGGCAAAATCAAAAGCCAAGAATTCGATCGAGGAGGCCGAGTATGTTTCAAAACAGCTCCTGGCAGAAATGGAAGAACGGGTAAAAATGCTTGGCCAGCATTATAAAACACTGGAGTTGCATAAAGACAATTTGTTGTCAGATATGAAACGTTTGGCGGCAGAGACGATTGATAGAGTAGAGCGAGCGAAAACGGCAGCTCGTGACTTCGATCCAGATCAGCACTTGGCGCTGGCCAAACGAGAGTCTAAAAAAACACTTTTTCCCAATGCAGAAGTAGAGCGTGAAATAAAAAACGCCATGGCTTTACCCTCTCAAGAAGTAGTGAAAGATGTGTCTCAACCTGTTTTTTCTTCGGAATTTAAAGCTCAAAGATCATTTTTTGACGATATCCAATGACCGGCAAAGTAGTGCTGGAGGGTCTTGAGTTCCACGCCTACCATGGGGTCTATCCGCACGAGCGATCATCTGGAAACAAGTTCGAAGTAGACGTGGTGATCGACACGGAGTTTTTAGATTCTGCGTTTCGCGATGAACTGACCGGAACCATTAACTACGAAGACGTCTATGCGATTGTGAAAGATGTGATGGAGCGACCCGCCAAGCTATTGGAAACGGTTGGCCATTTGATAGCTGAGCAGTCACTTCGTTCTTTTCCTTCGGCAAAAGCAGTAGAAGTAAAAATCTCGAAATTCAATCCCCCAATAGGTGGTGTCTGCAAGAAGGCGAGTGTGGTTGTAGTTAAATTGAAATAAAGAGTCCCAGTTGTTAAGAGTCTATCGAAAGGTCTCAGTTAGGTGGCGTCCGTGAACATAAAACCTCTGGCATCAGCACCTTCATAGAAATCAACCTCTTTACCAATCAAGTACATCGTGTGTTTTTTCTCAACATACACCTGTATACCCTCCAGTTCATACGCCAAGTCGGTTGGTTTTTGTTTGTCAAACCCAATAATAAGCGATACCCCCCCACATCCACCACCTTTTATTCCTAGTCGTAGGCCATAACCCGCAGGGATATTTTTAGACTGCATGATCTTCTTTACTTCTTCTGCAGCCCTTGCACTAATTCCAATTGGTTTTACGTTGTCAAACATCCTATTCCAGTGTACGAGTATGCGTTTAAAATTAGCTAAATTTCGAACATATTAGACCATTAAATAATTCCCATGAATGCCTTATTAGAATTTGGAAAGATATTGATACCAGCCTCGATCGTACTATATGCGGTTTATCTTATCGTGCGCTCATTTATCCAGCGTGAAATCGAGCTTAAAAAACTAGACGTGCGTGGCCGCAGCATCGAAACGATTTTGCCCGCCCGACTTCAAGCTTATGAACGAATGATCTTATTTCTGGAGCGTATTTCTCCCCAAAATTTGCTCATTCGTCTAAACAATCCCGGTTTCTCTGCCAGAGATTTTCAAAAAATTCTACTTGATGAGGTGCGTAATGAGTACAACCACAATGTTTCTCAGCAAGTGTATATGAGCGAAGAGGTATGGAGCCAAATAAAAAATGCAAAGGAAGATTTAATAATTATGATTAACGAATCTGCAACAGGAATGCCACCGGAGGCCACCAGTATTGATCTTGCAAAAAGGGTTTTTCAAATGACGATGGATAAAAAGGTAGATTTGATTAACCATGCACTATCGGAGTTAAAAAAGGAAATTCAGCAGATATTTTAAGTATGGCAAAAGTCGCATTACTGGCTGGCACGACTGGGTTGATAGGTAGCCAACTATTAGAATTGATGTTGGCAGATGAGCACTATTCTTCCGTGATTGCCATTAGCCGAAGGCCGTTGGGTAAATCACATCCTAAACTAACAAACATTGTTTGCGAACTTAGTGAACTTACTACTGCCCTAGCTCAAGTAAAGGCGAACGATGTCTTTTGTTGTTTGGGCACAACCATGCGCCTGGCAAAGACAAAAGAGGCTTTTCGGGCAGTCGATTATGATGCGCCTTTAGCGTTGGCTCGAATAGCAAAACAAAACGGAGCAACGCAATACCTGATTGTTTCTGCTTTAGGGTCAAATAAAAACTCTTCCATATTTTATAATAAAGTAAAAGGTGAGGTGGAAGACGCGATTGATCAAATTGGCTTCAGAAGTTTTCATATCCTCCAGCCGTCTTTGCTAACAGGTCCGCGCAAAGAACAACGCGCTGGGGAGGGAGCCGCTCAGGTATTTTACAAAATTTTTGGTTTTCTCATTCCGAAGAAATTTGCAGCTATTGAATCGATCAAAGTAGCACGCGCGTTATTAGCTTTCGGGAAAGCTGAAAGCGTAGGTAGATTTATTCATTCGTCCGCTGAAATGCAGGACTTTTAATATGATAGCGGTTGTGCAAAGAGTAGCAGAAGCTGCGGTGGCTATCGAAGGCCATACCAAGTCAAAGATTGGAAAAGGTCTTTTGATTTTATTGGGGATTGAAGATGCGGATGGCGAAGAAGACATTGAGTGGTTGAGTGGTAAACTAGTTGGCTTACGAATATTTAATGATCAGGAAGGTGTGATGAATGTTAATGTTAAGGATGACGGTGGCGAAATTCTGTTGGTAAGCCAGTTCACGTTGCACGCGAGCACTAAAAAGGGCAATCGACCGAGTTACATCAAAGCCGCCAAACCTCCAATTGCTATCCCCCTGTACGAAAAAATGATTGACAAGCTGACGCAGGAGATGGGTAAACCGGTACAAACAGGTGAGTTTGGGGCCGACATGAAAATCTCATTGATCAATGATGGTCCTGTTACCATCCTTATTGATACGAAGAACAGAGTTTAGAATCTTTTGACTTACATCTAACATCTTTTTCATGATCGCCTCTTCTACATCCGGTGCCAACCAACAAAGAGAGATTTACTCCAATGGATTTGCTGGGCGTTTGCCAATTGTTCCAATTGATTCAAATAAATTGGAAGAACTAGCCGCAGCGAAAATGAGCATACAGGCCAAGGCTTATATTCTTGGAGGAGCAGGTTTTGAATCAACAATTCGTTCAAACCGTTCAGCATTTGAGAAGTATAAAATTGTTCCGCGCATGCTTCGCAATGTGAGTGAACGTGACACAAGCATTGAGTTATTTGGGAAAAAGTTTCCTTCACCTTTTTTACTTTCTCCTATTGGTGTATTAGAAATGGTTCACAAGGAGGCGGATGTTGCCGTAGGAAAGGCAGCTTCGTCAATGGGTATTCCTTACATTTTTTCTAACCAGGCTTCTCGCCCGATGGAGGAAGTAGCGGCTGCCATGGGTGATAGCCCACGTTGGTTTCAGTTGTACTGGAGCAAGTCACAAGAATTGGTGGCGAGTTTTGTACAGCGTGCTGAAAAGTGTGGGTGTTCTGCCATTGTGGTTACCCTTGATACAACCATGCTCGGTTGGCGAACGCGTGATTTAGATATGGCTTATTTGCCTTTTATGGAAGGCCGTGGGATCGCTCAGTATACTTCAGATCCGGTTTTTCAAAGACTAATGGATGAGCCTATCCCAAAGACACAACAAAAATTAACTTATCAATTATTGAGTGGTCTTATTACAATGACAAAAAATTATCCAGGCAAGGGATTTTTTTCAAAGTTGAAATCCGGACGACCCATCAAAGCAGTGCAAAAGTTTGTTAGCATCTATTCCAATCCCGCACTTACCTGGGGAGATTTGAAATTTCTTCGGCTGCATACAAAGCTCCCTATTTTGTTAAAAGGAATTTTGCATCCCGATGATGCGCGCCTTGCTATTGATCATGGCATTGATGGCATCGTCATTTCTAATCATGGTGGTAGACAAGTCGATGGCTCCATTAGTACCTTCGAAGCATTGCCAAAAATTGCCGAAGCGGTTGCTGGGAGAATTCCAATCTTGCTAGACAGTGGTGTTCGTGGAGGGGCGGATGCGTTCAAAGCAATTGCCTTAGGAGCGACAGCCGTTTGTCTTGGCCGCCCTTACGTTTATGGGCTAACACTTGCAGGGGAGGCTGGTGTTGCCGAAGTGTTACGGAACTTTTTGGCCGATTTTGACCTGACCATGGGATTGGCAGGCTGTAAAAATATTTCCGAAATAACTCGTGAAAGCCTGGCCTAATCCACATTGTTTCTTTGTTGATCGTTTCCGTACCTTAGCGACCTAATTTATTTCTATGAAGCAACTCTTAATAGCTCTTTTGGTTGTAGCTCACCTAAACACATTTGGGCAATTAGATGAACTTATAAATGATGCAAAAAAAGCCGTAGGTGCACCAAAGTCGCTCACCAAAGAAGAAGTTGCTAATGGACTGAAGGAGGCACTGGTAAATGGCATTACAAAAGGTACAGACTTGACTTCTAAGATGGATGGATATTTTAAAAACCCAGAGATAAAGATTCCCTTTCCAAAAGATGTTAAAAAGGTAGAAGATAAATTGCGACAGCTCGGCATGGGAAGTGAAGTGGATCGATTTGTACTCACACTTAATCGCGGAGCAGAGGAAGCGGCCAAAGAGGCAAAACCCATATTTATTTCTGCGATTAAACAGATGTCGATTGATGATGCATTTGCCGTATTGAAGGGGCAGCCAGACGCGGCTACTCAATTTTTGAAGCGAACAACATCTGCTCAATTAAAGGAGAAATTCAAACCGGTGGTGCAGGCTAATCTTGATAAGGTGAATGCAACGAAGTATTATGGTGATCTGATCTCGAACTACAACCGAATCCCATTTATTTCCAAAGTAAATCCAAATTTGAATGACTACGCTACTGATATGGCGATACAAGGGTTGTTTACGATGATTGCCAAAGAAGAGAAAAGTATTCGCCAAGACCCGGCTGCACGTACCACTGATTTGTTGAAAAAAGTTTTTAGTTCTAAATAGTTTGTTATGAAGAATATTTCAAGGAGAGATGTTAAAATGTTTTTTTTTGGCATATTAACGATGTTACTCATCACACTAATTCTTGATTGGGATAGCGCTGTCCGAGGATTTAACGATGGTCTTAACGGTAAGCCTTTTAAAATATCAAATTCAAAATAATATGACATTATTCGAAAAACATCAGGGTAGTATTTCAAAAGCGATTGAAGCATTGCATGCACGTACCTTCTACGCAGCTTTTGTTGAGCAACCGACTCCTGCAATTTATGGCGAAACAGCCGATGCAGAAGGTAAAGCAAAGTTTAAGACTAGGCTCGGCCAAAAATTTGATGAGCTAAAACAAGGCAGTCCCGGTATTTGGGCAGGGCAAGAGGAGTCCCCCTATCTTCAAGAGCCACTAAATGTCTCGTACCCGATTTTCAGTACAGCGACCTTGATCGAACGCGCCAATACTTCTTTTCACCAATGGCGTAAGGTGTCAGCCAAAGATCGGGCAGGTATTCTAATGGAATCATTGGATCGTGTAAAAGCTAGATTCTTTGAAGTGGCCTATGCCACCATGCACACGACAGGCCAAGGCTATATGATGGCTTTTCAAGCTTCAGGACCCCACGCTGCCGACCGCGCTGTTGAAGCCATTGCGGCAGGCTACGAAGAGTTGAATCGTTTTCCGGAGAAAGCGCTTTGGGATAAGCCCATGGGCAAATTCAACCTGCAGATAAATAAAGAGTGGCGCGCTGTTCCAAAAGGAATTTCAGTTGTTATTGGTTGTTCGACTTTTCCTACATGGAATTCAGTGACGGGCATTTACGGAAGCTTGATCACTGGCAATTCAGTGATAGTGAAACCTCACCCTGGAGCTATTTTACCTATCGCCATTTTTGTAGCAGAAATTCAAAAAGTATTAGCTGAAAATAATTTAGATCCGAATACCTGTCAGCTCGCGGTTGACACATTTGATAAAATGATCACTAAGGAGTTAGCCGAACATCAGGAAGTAAAATTGATTGACTTCACCGGCAACTCAGACTTTGGTTCTTACTTAGAGGCACTGCCAGGCAAAACAGTTTTCACCGAGAAAACGGGTGTGAATTCTGTGATTTTAGATTCTGTAGATGATGTGGATAAAGTAGCAGCCAATCTTGCGTTTTCTGTTAATCTATACAGCGGGCAAATGTGTACGGCTCCCCAAAACTTTTACGTTCCAGCCAGCGGTATTAAAACTTCTACCGGGTCTGTTTCATTTGATGAGTTTGCTGAAAAGTTTGTGGCTAACGTAAATGGATTGGTTGACAACCCGAAAGCAGGTCCGTTCGTGCTAGGTGCGGTGCAAAATAAAAATACGAGTGTGCGTGTCATTGACGCTGAAAAAATGGACGGCAAAGTGTGGTTGAAGTCACGAAGCTTTGAGAACTCGCAATTTAAAAATGCGAGAGTTGCGACACCTGTGGTGATAGAGGTAGATTCAAGCAAAAAAGAAATATTCAGTAAAGAGTTATTTGGTCCAATCGCGTTGTTGATCAAAACCAAAAATACTGATGAGTCTATTGCATTGGCGAAAGAAATGGCGCAAAAGCATGGCGCCATCTCGTGTGGTGCCTACACGACTGACGCTGCAGTACGTGAGAAAATTGCAGATGAAATGTCGCTCGCTGCTACGCCTGTGTCTTTTAATTTGGTGGGTGGAATCTACATGAATCAAAATGCCGCCTTCTCAGATTTTCACGTAACAGGCGGAAATCCGTCAGGTAATGCTTCATTTACGAATCCCGAATATGTTACTAAACGATTTACGTGGGTGGGACATCGCGAGCCGGTGAAGTAACATAATCCAGTTCAAAATCAGGCTCTTTATTCAATTCCCCGGGGCAAAATTTATTTTTTTTGTCCCTGTTTATCAGAAGTTTATGACTTTTTAATAAACAATGATCTAAAAATAAACACCGTTTAGTAATTTTGCCCGTATAACTCGATTATATGGGCGTAAAAGAAAGAAAAGAGCGAGATAAGGTAGAAATGAGGGACAAAATCCTTCAATCTGCGCAGCACCTTTTCCTGGCTAAGGGATTTGATGAGATCAGCATTCGCAACATTGCGGAGGCCATTGAGTACAGTCCGGCCACCATCTATCTCTACTTCAAAGACAAAAACGAAATTGTCCATGCTCTCCATCGGGATGGCTTTCGGCTTCTTGTTCGGCATTTCGAGCCGCTAGTAAAATTTACTGATCCCTTTGAGCGCCTGATTGAAATGGGCAATGCATACATCAAATTTGCTACCACCAATCCCGGAGTGTATGAACTACTTTTTGTACGCACAGAGCCAATGAAACATATAACAAACCGCTTGGACGAAGAGTGGAAAGAAGGAGACCGCGCATTTGACGTCTTGTTCCAAACCGTCTCTCAATGCCAGCAATCAGGTCATTTCAAGGGCTTGGATACGCAAAATCTTTCGATGATGATTTGGAGTTTTATACACGGCCTTTGTTCGTTGGGAATTAGCAATCACATTACTCATGTGAAGGAGGCCAGAGATAAAAAACTAGTCGTAGATGCTGTGATGGCGTCTACCTACCAAACTTTTCAAACGGTGATGGAGCGATTGAAAGCATAAGAATTAAAAAAAGGAATTGCGTTAAACGAATAAGTCATGAATGCTAAATTTTTACTGATATCATTTCTAGTCACGATCTCGCTTGCTGAGACTAGCTTTTCACAATCACGGGTTTTAGAAAACTATATTCAAGAAGGGCTTAAGAGCAATCTACAGCTACAGCAAGAACAGCTCAATTACGAGCGAAGTGTGCAAAATTTGCAATTGTCGAATGCGTTATTTTTTCCGCAGGTTTCAGCTGTGGGTAACTACACTCTCGCAGGTGGTGGTCGTAAAATTCAATTTCCAGTAGGTGACTTGTTAAATCCGGTCTATTCAACACTCAACCAACTTACGAACTCCAGCTCATTTCCTCAGATTGCCAATGTGAACGAACAGTTTTTGCCGAACAATTTTCACGAAACAAAATTGCGAGTTATTCAGCCTCTTTTTAACCCCGATATCTATTTTGCTTACAAAGCGCAAAAAGAATTGATTACAGTCCAACAAGCACAAAAGGAAGCCTATGAAAATGAACTAAAATTTTCGATTATTTCATCTTACTACCAATATTTACAAACTGAAGAGGCCATTGGTATTTTAACAAAAACAAAAGGCTTGCTCACCGAGCTTTATAAATTAAATCAGCGATTGGTCGCAAATGCAAAAGCCACCAAAGACGTGGAATCGAATGCTGAGTATGAGCTAAGTAAGGCGGAGTACCAGCTTGCCGAGGCTCGAAAGAACAATCAAGTCGCGAAATCCTATTTCAATTTTTTATTGAACCGTGACCTATCAGCAGCTATTGAAAAGGACTCCGTGATCATGTCTGGCACAACACAGAACATGTCCATTCAGCAAATGACTTCTCAGGCTCTTCAGAATCGCCAAGAGTTAAAGCAGATTGAAGGAGGCCTCCGTGCCAATGATCAATTGCTTCAACTTCAAAAAGGAAGTGCTTATTGGCCGAAGCTAAGCGCGGCAGGTGATATTGGTTATCAAGGATTTCAGTATAAGTTCGATTCACCCCAACAATTTTACTTGGTTCAATTTGGATTGAGTTGGGATCTCTTTAAAGCAGGCGAAAAGAAGACAAAAATTCAGCAAGCCCGGATCGACAATCAAGTCTTAGAAAATAAACTAGCCCAGCTAAAAAAACAGATAGAACTACAAGTCGTGCAAGCCTATTATGAATGGGAGACTGCCCAACAAACGTTGCTTGCATCGCAAAATGGTAAACGAAGCTCGGAACGCTCATTTCAAATTATTCGGTCTAAATACAAAGAAGGGCAGGCGATTTTACTAGAATATTTGGACGCACAGAATAAACTTACAACTGCGCAGCTTACTCAATCCATCAATCACTTTGAACTGATGCGAAAGGAAGCCGCCTTGCAAAAAGTGATCGCAAACTTATAAATGGATTACCAGATGAAAACTAGCGTAGCAATTGTTGAATATATTTTAAGAAAAGAGCTGTTAGTACCAGTGAAACGTCTTCGATTGGACCAAGCGTTGGCCACCTCTGCCGAGCTCTCATCTTTCGAATGGAACGTATTACTTTATTACCTAGAAGAGAAGTATAACGTTCAACTGAACTCCATTAGTTCTACTGCAACGGTTCAGGACATACTCACACACGTTCAACCCAATCAAGAATAGAAACGGATTAAATTACTTTTTTATGAGACAAACTGCTAACCTACTTTCTTTACTTCTTATGGCTGTCGCCATCTTTGGTGCTTGTTCAAAAGAGCAGAAGCAAAATACTCCCTCCTCCTCGCTGGATGAATCTTCTATAGCGGTGAACTTGGTTCCTGTTCTGGAGATTGAACATAGCTTACCCATTGTCAGTTCGGGGCTTATTGCGACAGAGACCGAATCAAGGTTGTCATTTAAAGTAGGCGGTGTTATCAAAAATGTATTTGTAAAAGAAGGCCAGTCAGTGACTAAAGGCCAGTTGCTAGCGTCCCTCGATTTGACAGAAATTGATGCGCAGGTGTCTCAAGCCAAAAATAGCTTGGACAAAACAAAGCGTGACTTAGAAAGAGGACAACGTCTTTTTAGGGATTCGGCTGCAACTCTGGAACAGATTCAGAATCTACAAACTGCAACACAAGTAGCAGAGGAGAGCTTTCGAATTGCCTCTTTCAATCGATTATATTCCACTATTCACGCTACAAATTCTGGAAAAGTAATTCGAAAATTTTTGAACGAAGGAGAATTAGCCACTCCGGGAACACCCGTGTTGGTTGTGAATTCATCAGCACAGAATGAATGGATTGTTAAAATTGGATTACCTGACGTAGACTGGGTGAGAGTAAAGCTGGGCGATGAAGCGAAAATCTTTGTTGATGCTTATCCAAACGTAACACTAGATGCGGAGGTCCAAACAGTTAACGAAGGGGCGGATGCATTGAGTGGACTTTATCAAGCCGAAGTCAAAGTTAGCCCCGGCAAATACAAACTCGCTTCTGGTCTTTTTGCCCGAGTAGAAATTCTTCCAATTACTAAAACAAAATTAAAAAGGATTCCAGTTGAAGCGCTGGTGGAAGGATCTGGAAAAAATGCATTTGTATTTGTAGTAGGGATTAGTAAAACAGCTGTGAATAAGATACCTGTTCAAGTTGCTTATTTGAATGGTACACAGGCATTCATATCAAGTGGGCTTGAAAACGTGCAGGAAGTAATCACCTCAGGCTCGGCCTTCCTCACAGAGAATTCAGTTATTACCATCAACCAAAAATAAGTAGCCATGCGGATCGCTGAATTTTCGGTTAAGAATTATCAATTCACGCTAATCATTTTTGCGCTGTTATTGGCTATGGGTTTGAATGCCTTGTTGAATATGCCGCGTGCAGAAGATCCGGAAACAGAATCACCCAGTTTTGCGGTGGTAATAGTTTATCCGGGTACAAGTCCGGTGGACATGGAAAAATTGGTGGTCGATCCGGTCGAGAAAAGAGTGAATGAATTAGATGATATCAAGCGTGTTACGGCCAACGTGAATGACGGACTTGCGGTATTTCGTGTTGACTATAAACATGAGTCGAGTGTAGAGGAGAAATACCAGGAGATAGTGCGCGAGGTAAATGCGTTGCGTGCAGAGCTGCCACAGGATATTTATTCGATTACGATTCAACGTTTCTCTTCTACCGATGTAAATATTTTACAGCTCGCACTGATTTCAGAGACTGCTTCTTTTCGCGAACTGGAAAAGCAAGTTGAGTCACTTGAGGATCAGTTAGAAAAAGTAAAGAATCTTAAGAGAATCGAAACGTTCGGATACCCTGAGCAAGAGGTGAGGGTCGATTTGAATATTGAGAAGATGGCGCAGAATCGCATACCTGTCAATGCAGTATTGGGTGCATTGCAGAGCGAGAATGTGAACATTCCGGGAGGGCGCATACTAATGAACACTCGCACATTTAACGTGAAGACTAGTGGTGACTACAAAGATTTAGATGAAATCAAGAACACGGTAGTGTATTCCATCAATGGAAAAATCGTCTACTTAAAGGACATTGCCAATGTAGAGAGTTCGTATCGCACAGAAACACATATTACCCGCTTGAACGGCCACCGTGCTGTATTGTTGACCGCCAGCCAAAAAGACGGACAAAATATTTTCGTTGTGGATGAAAAGGTGACACCCATTCTAGAGCAGTTTGAAAAGAGCTTGCCCACCAATATAAAAATGGTCAAGAATTTTGATCAGGCAAAAAGTGTGGAGAAGCGACTCAAGCGCTTTGGCAAAGACTTTATCATTGCGATTCTTTTGGTTTCCATCACGTTGCTGCCGTTAGGAACCCGCGCGGCTATCGTGGTGATGATCTCTATTCCACTTTCCATTTTTACAGGACTTTTCCTACTCGACTTATTTGGATTTACAATAAACCAGTTAAGCATTGTCGGATTGATTGTCGCGCTTGGGATTCTGGTGGATGATTCGATTGTCGTTATTGAGAATATCGAGCGTTACCTACGTGCTGGGAAGACAAAACGCGAGGCTTCCATCGAAGCCACCAAGCAAATTGGGTTGGCCGTATTGGGTTGTACAGCCACATTGATTCTCGCTTTCTTACCGCTACTTTTTTTACCGGAAACCGCAGGTGATTTTATCCGCAGTCTTCCGATGGCAGTGATTCTTACTATTATCGCCTCGTTATTTGTATCGTTGACGATCGTGCCATTCTTGGCTAGCCGATTATTAAAAACACATACATCAAAAGAGGGAAACATTTTTTTGCGTGCGCTTAAGAAAGGTATCAGCGGAACGTATACCCGCCTGCTACATTGGTCGCTCCGCCATACGTGGGCTACACTAGCCATTACGGTCGTATTGTTTGTTGGTAGTTTAGCTCTTTTCCCGATGGTCGGTTTTAGTTTATTTCCTAAATCAGAGAAGCCCCAGTTCTTGATTAATATCGAAACTTCTAACAGCACTAGTATTTTTGAAACCGATAAAGTAGCTCGGTATGTGGAAAGCGAGTTAAAGAAGGAAGAGGATGTTACTTATTACACCACCAACGTTGGAAAAGGTAATCCGCGCATTTATTACAATGTTATCGCCAGAAGCGAGACAAGTAATTTTGCGCAATTCCTGGTTCAACTGAATGATTTATCTCCTGACGAGAAAACACGACTTATTGATAAACTTCGGGCAAAGTTTGTCAGTTATCCCAACGCACAGATTGAGGTAAAGGATTTTGAGCAAGGACCACCGCTGGAAGCACCTATTGCCATCCGAATATTTGGGGAGAATTTGGACTCGCTGAGAAGCATTTCTATGAGAGTAGAGGAGTTGATCAAGCAGACCGAGGGTACCATTTATGTCAACAATCCTTTAGCCAATCAGCAAACTGATTTACATGTGAAAATCAATAAAGAGAAAGCGGGTCAATTAGGAATAGCAATTGCTGATATTGATCGAACGATTCGCTTGGGAGTGGCTGGCCTTAACGTGGCAAAATTTACACCCAGTGAAGGCGCTGACGAAATCAACATCAATGTAGCACTTCCGAAAGAACAGTATGCTATCTATGATGTGTTTAACAAAATTCAAGTCAATTCCATTACAGGTCAAGCTATTCCTTTGCGGCAGGTAGCTAGTATCGAGTTTGAAACTTCACCCAACTTGATTCGTCACTATGATAAGGCACGTTATGCCACTGTTACCTCTTTTGTCAAGAGTGGATTTCTCTATGAAAATGTAACCAAAGAAGTAATCAAAAAATTGGATTTGTTTTCCTTTCCAAAAGGGTATCGATATGTAGCTGCCGGTGAGGTGGAAAATAAACAAGAGTCTTTTGGCGGCCTTGGTACAATTATTCTCATTACCATCTTTGGCTTTATTGCTGTTTTGGTGTTGGAGTTTGGAAATTTTAAAAGTACACTTATCGTATTGTCAGTGATTCCGCTGGGAATCATTGGCGCAATATTCATGTTATTCTTAACAGGCAATCCCTTGTCTTTTGTAGCGGTGGTAGGTTTAATTGCACTTGCCGGAATTGAAGTAAAGAATTCTATATTGCTGGTTGACTTTACACATCAGCTGCGCGAACGAGGCGTTGAACTAAATGAAGCTATAGAAAAAGCCGGAGAGATTCGTTTTGTACCAATTGTGTTAACATCACTTACTGCTATTGGCGGTTTGATTCCACTGGCGATTGAAGGGAATCCATTGTATTCGCCACTAGCGCTTGTGATCATTGGGGGTTTGATCAGTTCCACTTTGCTTTCTCGATTAGTGACCCCCGTAATGTACAAACTACTTCCTCCAAAAGTTGAAGTGTTAGGGGAAAAACCGGGAGATATTCCGTTGGAATAAAATAATTGAAAATTCAAAAATCAAGGTTTAAGATAACTCGATCTCAAATTTTGAATCTTGAGTTCTGAACTTTGTATTCTTACTGTTTTTTACCCTTCTCGCATTTGTTGGTGGTACATGAGGGGTAATGCACAAGACTTCACCAACAAACAAGATGAATGAGGATTTGTTTTAGTTGAACTTGAATAACAGCATAAATGAGGATTGATAAGAGCACACATCAAAAAAATGTTATTGGCCGGGACAGCAATTGGTTTGCTTGTTGGTGGAGCCGCAGCGCACCGCCTGCACGCAACACCAACAAGGGCAAATTTGTAACCCACATCCCATAATTGATTTTACCGGTGAAAAACCAATTTATGTTGGAACATTAAACCTTGGAATTAAATTCTAATTGAACACGCGTTTAAACAAATTATTATGAAAAACAAAAGTTACATCATCTTAAAAGTCCTATTCTCTGGATTCATGTTGTTTAGTGCTCTGGGAGAACTTACGCTCAATGAAACGGTTGTTCAATCGATGGTATATATTGAAATGCCAGTCTATTTACTTTATTTTCTTGGCGTCAGTAAGCTGTTAGGAATTATTGCACTTTGGTATTCACCTTACAAATCTCTTAGCGAATGGGCTTATGCAGGTTTTATTTTTGACTTTTTAGGCGCGATTTATGGATTCATTGCCACTGGTCATCTAGTTTTTCCTGATATTGTGATGGCACCAACAGGTCTGTTTCTTTGTATTTTGACATATTATTATTGGAAAAAAGGCGATGTTTTGGTTGAACCGATAGGAGCTAGATAGAATCTATTGCCAGTACCAAACCCCCCTCTGGCGCAAGTGTCCCCACACCTATCTGTTTCAAGCATCCCGCTTGGACGCCTGAAATTTCCTTTTGTTATTGTTGGTCTCCCGACCAACAATCTTGTTGTCTCATTCTTCGCAGAGTCTCCGTTTTCGGGACTCTGCGCAAACACAAACTGTGCGGTAAAACCCTAGTTGTCGTTGGTCAAGATATTTTGTTATTGTTGGTCTCCCGACCAACAATCTTGTTGTTGCTGAAGGACAGGACATTTCAGATTTGGAAGCGGAATTCTATGAGCATTGATTTAATACACGAGTGGTTCTTCGAGCAAAAGTTTGAGTATCTTCACAACAATCCTTGCCAGCCGCATTGGCAGCTGGCAACACTATCTGAAGATTACAAGTATAACTCTGCAAGTTTCTATGACACTGGTGAAGACAGATTTGGGTTTCTTACGCATTATTCAGAAATTTAAGATTGTTGGTCGGGAGACCAACAATAACAAGGGTTCTTCAAGCAAAAGTTTGAGTATCTTCACAACAATCCTTGCCAGCCGCATTGGCAGCTGGCAACACTATCTGAAGATTACAAGTATAGCTCTGCCAGTTTCTATGACACTGGTGAAGACAGATTTGGGTTTCTTACACATTATTCAGAAATTTAAGATTGTTGGTCGGAGACCAACAATAACAAGGGTTGTAAAGATGGTAAACAAACTGGCTATTTGGTTTTCTTCCAGTAAGCCCACGGTAAACTACACCTTGCGCGGTATCAACTCGTATAATTTGTTGACAGGATGTTGAGGTATAGTTTCGAGTGTGTTCTTGAGCCACTCGAAGGGATTGACGTCAT
>VYLL01000082.1_pt1 | contig 36988 bp, 30 predicted proteins | sample 5114301 | NCBI WGS metagenome assembly VYLL01 (sample SAMN12291809, study PRJNA351875) | freshwater metagenome | isolation source: freshwater lake | place: USA: Michigan, MSU2 Lake | collected 2011-08-16 | reverse complement strand
ATCGACTTGGGGAAAGGGTTCGGCTTCTGGAAAACCATGCCGACGCGGGCGCGGAGTTGCACGACGTCCATCGAGGCCGCGTAGATATTCTCGCCGTCCAGGGTGATATCGCCTTCGACCCGCGCCGAGGCGACTGTATCGTTCATGCGGTTCAGCGTGCGCAGGAAGGTCGATTTGCCGCAGCCCGATGGGCCGATAAAGGCGACCACATTCTCTTGGCTGACGTCGATCGACACGTCATCGATGGCCTTCTTCTGGCCATACCAGACCGACACGTTGCGTGCCGACATTTTGGTGTTTTCGGTCATTACCAGCGGGTCTCGAAACGGTTGCGGAGGTAGATGGCGAGGCCGTTCATCGCGAGGAGGAAGACCAGCAGCACGATGATCGCGGCCGAAGTCTTTTCGATGAACGCGCGGCTGATCTCGTCCGACCAGAGGAAGATCTGGACAGGCAACACGCTCGACGGGTCGGTGATCCCGCCCGGCGGCGTTGCGACGAACGCGCGCATGCCGATCATCAGCAGCGGCGCGGTCTCGCCAAGCGCGCGCGCCATGCCGATGATGGTGCCAGTAAGAATGCCCGGCAACGCAAGTGGCAGGACGTGGTGGAAGACAACCTGGATCGGCGAAGCACCAACGCCCAGAGCCGCGTCGCGGATTGACGGGGGGACGGCCTTGATCGCATTGCGGCCGGCGATGACAATGACCGGCATCGTCATCAGCGCAAGCGTCAGCCCACCGACGAGCGGGGCCGAGCGCGGCAGATTCATCGTGTTGAGGAAGACCGCGAGCCCGAGCAAGCCGAAGATGATCGAGGGCACGGCGGCTAGATTGTTGATCGACACTTCGATGAGGTCGGTCCAGCGGTTCTTGGGCGCGTATTCCTCGAGGTAGATCGCCGACAGCACGCCGATCGGAAAGGCGAGCAGCAGGGTCACGAGCATCGTCAGCAACGAGCCCTTGAACGCACCCCAGATGCCGACCTGCGTCGGGTCCGTCGCGTCGCTTTCGGTCAGGAAGCCGGTATTGAACGCCCGCGATACCGCGGCCTTGGCTTTCAGCGCTTCGTACAGCGTGACGCTCGCCGGATCGCCGTCGCCGGATGCCGCCACCGTAATGCCGGGCGACGCGGGCAGCGAGAGGTCGACCCGCTTGGCCAGGATCGACGGGTCGGCCGCGACCTTGTCGCGCAGCACTTCGCCCGCGTTCTCGGCAAGCGCCGCGCCGGTACCGGGGCCATAGGCTGCCTCGACCGCGCGCGTGGCGGCATCGTCGAAATCGACGCCTGCCAGACCGTAGGCACCGCCGGACTGTTGGATGGCGCGCGCATCGAGCGGCAGCGCGAGCCCGGGGAAATCGACGGGCACGTCCACACGCACCTGGGTGAAGCCGCGGAAGCCGTTCGCGGCCATTGTAAAGAGCAGAAACGCAAGGAAGCTCGCGGACAGGACAATCGCGAACAGCCCGAGGAAGCGGAAGCGGCGCTCTGACGCGTAGCGCTTCTTCAGCCGCCGCTGCATCGCGTCGGACGACCAATCGGTCGGCGTCAGGGCGACGGAGTTATTCATAGGCCTCGCGATACCGTTTTACCACGCGCAACGCGATGATGTTGAGCATGAGCGTGACGACGAAGAGCACGAGCCCGAGCGCGAAAGCGGCGAGTGTCTTCGCGCTGTCGAATTCCTGGTCGCCCGTCAGCAATTGCACGATCTGCGTCGTCACCGTCGTCACGCTGTCGAACGGATTGGCGGTGAGGTTCGCCGCAAGACCTGCCGCCATCACGACGATCATCGTCTCGCCGATCGCGCGGCTGACGGCCAGCAGGACGCCGCCGACGATACCCGGAAGCGCGGCAGGGACGAGAACGCGCTTGATCGTCTCGCTCTTAGTCGCGCCCATTGCGAGGCTGCCGTCGCGCATCGCCTGCGGCACGGCGGCAAGCGAGTCGTCCGCCATCGAGGACACGAACGGGATGATCATGATGCCCATGACGAGCCCGGCCGCGAGTGCGCTTTCCGAACTGGCATTGGGAATGCCGATCCCGTCCGCGACGTCGCGGATATAAGGCGCGACGGTCAGCGCCGCGAAATAGCCGTAGACGACCGTCGGCACGCCCGCGAGAATTTCGAGCAGCGGCTTCATCCACCGGCGCGTGCGAGCGGCAGCATATTGCGTGAGGTAGATCGCGCTCATCAGGCCAAGCGGAATTGCGACGATCATCGCGATGATCGCGCCAATGAAGATCGTGCCCCAAAAAAGCGGGATTGCGCCGAGCGCGGTCGTGTCGCCGCCGGTCGCTGCCTGGGGGCTCCAACGCAGACCGAACAGAAAATTCTGTGGCGGAATCTTGCCGAAGAACCGGATCGATTCGAACAGCAGCGAGGCGACGATGCCGATCGTCGTCAGGATTGCGATGAGCGAGGCGAGCAGCAGGACAAAGCGGACGACCTTTTCCACGCGGTTGCGCGCGCGGAAATCGGGCCGGACGCGTGAAAAGGCGAATGCACCGCCCGCTACGGCGAGGACGCCCGCGACGGCGAGGCCGATCGAGCCGTAGAAATTGCGGGCGGCTCTGAACGCGGGCGCGAGCGATTCAGACATCGGGTTGAACGCGGTCTGGATCGTTCCCGACGCCAGCCCGCGTGCCTCGGCGAGGATCGTCGACCGCTCCATGCCGAATGCGGGTAGCGACGCGGCGGCCGGGCTGGCCAGCACCTGCTGCGTAATCAGGCGCGGCGAAATCCCTGCCCAGACCGCTGCAAAGAGCATCGCGGGAACGAGTATCCAGAGCGCGACATAGGCAGCATGGTAATTCGGCAGCGAATGCGGGCGCATGCCGCGCCCTGCGAACGCCACTGCGCGACTGCGCGCCGTCAGCCAGCCGACGAGTGCGAGCCCCAATGCGAGCAGCATGATGAGCGAAGGGGACACGCGGTCGCGGCTCAGGCCGTTACTTCAGCGCCGACGGATCGAGCGGGGTCAGGTTCTTCGCGGTTTCCGCCATCGCGGTCCGCACCGCTTCCGGCGCGATCACCATGCCCCGCTTCTGCAGCAGTCCGCCCGGCCCCCAGGCGTTGGCCCACGCGCCGACGAATTCCTTGAGGCCCGGAATGGCGTTCAGGTGACCAGCCTTCACATAGATGTAAAGCGGACGCGCGCCGGGGTAGCTGAAGTCGCTGATCGCAGCATAGGTCGGCTCGACCCCGCCCAGCGTGTTTGCGAACAGCTTGTCGCGGTTCTCTTCGATGAACGAGAAGCCGAAGATTCCCATCGCCTTCGGATCGGCCTCGATTTTCTGCACGATGAGATTGTCATTCTCGCCCGCATCGACATAGGCACCGTCCTCCCGGACTGTGGTGCACACCTTCTTGTGCTGGTCGCCGTCCGTGTCCTTCAGCGCTTTCATCGCAGGGTCGCTCTCGCAGCCCTTGGTCATGATCAGCTCGGCGAGCGCATCGCGCGTGCCCGAGGTCGAGGGGGGCCCGTAAACCTTGATCGGCTCGGCGGGCAGCGCGGGGTTCACGTCCTTCCAGAGCTTTGCCGTCTGCGGCTTGCCGAACGGGGTCGCGGCGAGCGCCCTGTAGACGTCGGTGACGGTCAGGGGGATGCGCAGACCCTGCTTCGATTCGGCAAAGGCGATGCCGTCAAGTCCGACCTGGACTTCGACGATTTTGTCCACGCCGCCCTTGGCGCAGAGTTCATATTCGCTCGCCTTCATCCGGCGCGAAGCGTTGACGATGTCGGGTGTCTGCGCACCGATTCCGCTGCAGAACTGCTTGATGCCCGCGCCGGTGCCGGTCGATTCGACGATCGGTGATTTGAACTGGCTATTTGCGGACACGAACGCCTCGGCGATCGCGGTCGCAAAGGGGTAGACCGTCGAGGAACCGACTGCGCGGATCTGGTCCCGGCCGGCAGAAGCGCCGCCGGTATCATCGCACCCCGTGAGCGCGAGCAGGGTAATCGCCGACAATGCAGTGGCGGCACGGAACATATGGTCTTCCCCCGAGGAACTCCGGCCGGGCAGTGCGGCTGGTATTGTGACGCGCGCTATCGCTGGCCCGCGCCACTTTCATGTCAATTCGATGACTCTTCCGTGACAACCGCCGCTGTGGCGGTGGGCAGAACGACGCTCACCGTCGTGCCTCGCCCCAGTTCGCTCGCGATGTCGAGACGGCCGCGATGCCGCTCGACGATGTGCTTGACGATGGCGAGGCCAAGGCCCGTTCCGCCCTGCGCGCGGCTGCGGCCGGGATCGACGCGGTAGAAGCGTTCGGTGAGGCGGGGAATGTGTTCGGGCGCAATTCCGTCGCCCGAATCGGCGACCGCTAGTTTGAGTGTCTTGCGGTCCTCGGTAAGGCGCAGCGAGATCGGCTGTCGCCCGTATTTGAAGGCGTTGCCGACCAGGTTATGCACAAGCTGCGAGAGTTGAGCACGGTCGCCGTGCACGATCGCCCAGGAAGGCAAGTCGAGGCTGACCGGTTGGCCGACTTCGCCTGCGACCTCGCGCGCGAGCGCCACAAGGTCGACAGGCGTCTCCGGCAGGCTGTGCTTTTCCGCCTCGATCCGCGACAACGAGATCAGGTCGTCGATCAGGCGCTGCATCCGCCGCGCCTCCTTCATCATCACGTCGAGGAAGCGCTTGCGGACCTCCGCGTCGGCCGCAGCCTCGTCGTCGCCCAGGGTTTCGATGAAGCCGATGATCGCAGCAAGCGGCGTCCGGAGCTCGTGGCTCGAGTTGGCCACGAAGTCGGTCCGCGCGCGTTCGGCGGCATGCGACCCGGTCTGGTCGACGAGGTGGACGAGCCGGCGTCCGTTCCCGAGCGTTGCGACATGCATGACGACCCGCTGGTCGCGCCCGCCAAGGCCGGCCAGTTCCGTGGTGCCGTCGCGACCGCCTTGTGCCAAACGCTCGGCAGCAGCGGGGTGACGGATTGCAAGCCTGACGTCTTCGCCGACGACATGCGCGCCGAGCATTGTCCGCGCGGCGGCGTTGGCGATGCGAACACGATTGTCCTCGATCAGCATCACGGGTTCGGACAAGGCGTCGATCACCGCGCGCGGATCTGTACTCTCCCCAACCGTGCGAACGGTGCGGTCGGGCGGCTGCGCGACAGTCGACGGCCAAGCGGCGATCGCCACCGCGAAAAGCCCGCCGACGAGCACCAGCGTGACCTCCCATGTGCCGGTCGTCGCGACCAGAGCTGCGGTCGCGATTACGACGAGCGAGGCAAGGACGATCCGCAGCATTCGGCACGCTGTTCCTTTTCGACGCGAGTCGCGTCGACATCGCCCCTATGCGCCGCCGCGCTTCATGTTAATGACGGATCTGCGAGAAGGGGCGGGCATGGCCGACAAGAATAACCCGGACGACGACAGGGGCACGGCAGACCGGCGCGCGATGCTCCGGCTGGCTGGTCTGGGCGCGGCGGCGGTGGTGACGATACGCCCGGCGATTGCGCAAGCGGCGACCTCGGTATTGAACTGTCAGATTCCGGTTCCCGATCCGGCGCGGGCGGGGATGCATATCGCTGCGGACGGCTCGACCGTTCCGGCGGGGACGGCGGGCGCTTTTGCGCCGCCGGGGACTCCGCTGAAGGGTGAGGACGTGAAAGCAGCACTGAGCGGCCGAACCCTGCCGGGGGCGGCGACCACCGAACAGAGCCAGGCGTGGGTGAATTATATCCGCCGCCTTCAGCGCGGGCAGAGCGGCTTTACGTGCTATGCGTCGCTCCAGATGCCGAGACCCTGAGCGCCCTGCGGATGTGGCGCGCGCCGCCCGAGGGCGTCCTCCGGCGTGTCCCGCTCGACAGCATGACCGCGATCTACGACCGGCGCTCGGGCGAGACGCATGTCGTTGCCGAGATTGTGTCGATGATTCTTGACACGATCGGGACCGAGGACATCACCACGGACTGGCTTTCGGTTCGTCTGGGCGCGGACACTGACATGCTTTCCGACCGTCTCGCCGAAATGGCCGCTGTGGGCTTGCTGGAGCGTCTGTGAGGCACGCCTTCGGTGTTCGGGTGGGGCCAGTGGGGTTTCGCATCGGGAGCGCCTGGAGGGCCCCCGTGGCGGCCCTGGAGGTCCTCTACGCAGCCTATCCGGCGATCGATGGCATGCCCGATTTTACGGCGCGGCTGGAGCCTGCCGGGTTGCTGCGGCGCTGGTTGCGCCCGTCGGTCGCCATTGCGGGCGATTTCATGCTGCCCGACGCCGCGCCGCTTCCTCTCTCGCTCGGGCTGCTCGCCGCTGAGATGGGGATGAACCTGCAACTCGCACTCGGCGAGCGGCGGTTCCTGCTCCTCCACGCCGCAAGCGTCGCACGCGACGGCCGATGCCTTATCCTGACCGGTGAGTCCGGGTCTGGCAAATCGACGCTGTCAGTGCTGCTGGGCGAGCGGAACTGGCGCTTCATGGGTGACGAATTCGCGCTGATCGAGCCCACGAGCGGCCTTGCCTGGCCCTTTCCGCGTCCGGCAAGTCTCAAGAACCAGAGTATCGCGCTCGTCGAGGCAGAAGTCTCTGCACGACGGTTGGGGCCTTTGCTCCAAGGCACACCAAAGGGCGCAATCCGCCACGTCATTCCCGGCGGCGATGCGCTGGGGGCGATGGATGCGCCTGCACAGCCCGCCGCCCTCGTCTTCCCGCGCTTCGGCCTGCCACGCGCGGTTCGTGCCGTACCGCCGAGCGAAGCCTTTGTCCGGCTTACCCAGGCATCGACCAACTATACGACGCTTGGAGAACGCGGATTCGATGCCTTGACGCGGCTTGTCGAAGGCGTGCCCGCGATCGCGTTCGACTTTCCCGATACGCAAACGGCACTCGCGATGGTCGACGAAATCTGGGCCGAGCTATGAGCGCCGCGCTCGTCGCCAGGCTGCTTGCCGATCCGGGCACTTCTGCCCGGCTGACCGCCGAAGATTGGACCGGCGCCTTGGCGGCGGCGCGTGCCGAGCGGTTGCTTCCGGCGGTGTCGGTGCGCCTTGCCGGGCTCGATCTCCCCGAAGCCGTGCAGCGCGTCCTCGACCCGGCCACGGCCGACTGCGAAGCCCAGCGGACGCAAGCACTGTGGGAAGTCGAGATGTGCAGGCGCGCGCTCGCCCCGCTCGATGTACCCGTCGTGCTGCTGAAAGGAAGCGCGTATGTCGCGGCAGGGCTCGATGCCGGACGTGGGCGGCTGGTGGGCGACCTTGACATCCTCGTGCCGCGAAACAGACTGGAGGAGGTCGAGGCGGCACTCATCGCGGCGGGCTGGGATTGGGTGAAGCCCGACCCTTATGACGACGCCTACTACCGGCGTTGGATGCATGAGCTTCCGCCGATGATCCACGCGACCCGCGACCGGATGATCGACGTGCACCACACGATTCTGCCACTGACGGCGCGGCCCAGGCCCGATGCTGCAGCGCTGATCGCGGACAGCGTGCCACTCGCGAACGGCCTGCGGGTACTGTGCCCCGAAGATATGGTCGTCCACGCTGTCGCACACCTGCTCGCCGATGGCGATCTGGCGGGAGGCTTGCGGAACCTTTGGGACATCGACCGTTTGCTGCGCGAGTTCGACGACGACGGGTTCGAAATCCGGGTGCTGGCGCGGGCAGGCCAGCATCAACTTAGCGTCCATGTCGAACGGGCGCTCCGGCTGCGACACGCGGTATTCGGTCCACAGGGCACCCGAGGGCAATTCGCCAAACGCGTTCTCGCCCGCGACGGCTGGGGCCGCCCGACCCGCCCGCTGCTCCGCTTCGTGCTCTACCTTCGTTCGCACCTGATCCGCATGCCGCTGCGCCTGCTGATCCCGCATCTCTGGACGAAATGGCGAAAGGGACTAGAGGCGCGCTAAGTTTCGGAGACGGCAATGCGCGACCTGGCAATCATCATCTTGGCGGCAGGGCAGGGCACGCGGATGAAGTCCGATGTGCACAAGGTGTTACACCCGATCGCCGGTCGGCCGATGCTGCTGCATCTCCTTGCCAGCGCTGCCGGTCTCGAACCGGCCAGGACGATTGTCGTGGCGGGTGCCCGGCGCGAGCAGATCGAGGCGGTGGTCGGCCCGATGGGCGTCGAAGTCGTCGATCAGGCGGAGCAGCTGGGCACGGGCCATGCGGTTCTGCAGGCGCGCGACGCATTGGCCGGGTTCGGGGGCGATGTTCTCATTCTCTACGGCGACGTCCCGCTCGTCCGCGCGGACACGATGCGCGCAATGCTCGACCGGCTTGCCGCCGACGATGCGCCTGCCGCGGTCGTGCTCGGGTTCCGCCCCGCGGTCCCGGGTGCATACGGCCGCGTCATCGCATCGGGCGGCACCATCTCGAAGATGGTCGAAGCGAAGGACGCAACGCCTGAGGAGTACGCCGAAACGCTTTGTAATTCGGGGCTGATTGCCGTGCGCGGCAAAGACCTTTTTGCCCTGCTCGACCGGGTGGGCAACATCAATGCGGCGGGTGAATATTATCTCGTCGACATCGTCAATCTCGCCGTCGCCGACGGTGGCACCTGCGCGATCATCGAAACCGATGCCGATGAGGTTGCCGGCGTGAACAGCCGCGCAGAACTCGCCGCGATCGAGGCAAGTTGGCAAGCGGGGCGGCGCAGGGAGGCCATGGCCGACGGCGTGTCGCTGACCGCACCCGACACGGTCTGGTTCGCCTGGGATACGCAGGTCGCCCGCGACGTCCTGATCGAGCCGAACGTCGTTTTCGGCCCGGGGGTGACCATCGAACAGGGCGCGACGATCCGCGCCTTCAGCCATCTGGAAGGAGCAACCGTCGGCCACCGCGCCGAAGTCGGTCCCTACGCCCGTCTTCGCCCGGGCGCGGTGCTGGGCGAGCAATCGAAGGTCGGCAATTTCGTCGAGGTGAAGAAGGCGACGCTGGGCAAGGGCGCAAAAGCCAACCACCTGACCTATCTGGGAGACGCCGAGATCGGCGAGGGCGCGAACGTTGGCGCAGGGACAATCACTTGCAACTACGACGGATTCTTCAAGTATAAGACCGAGATTGGTGCGGGTGCCTTCGTCGGCTCGAACAGTGCGCTTGTCGCCCCCGTCACGATCGGCCCCGGCGCGATTGTGGCCGCCGGCAGTGTGATCACCGCCGATGTCGCTCCCGACGCACTGGCAGTTGCGCGTAGCAAGCAGGAGGCCAAGCCCGGCTGGGCCAAGGGTTTCCGCACGATGATGGCCGCGCGGAAGACGACCGCCGGGAAATAGCGCCATGATCACGCCCGTGCTTCGGACAGCCCGGCTGGTGCTGCGGCCGCTGGCCGAAAGCGACGCAGCGGCGCTCCATGCGGTGTTCATAGATGCCGAGGTCATGCGTTACTGGTGGCGCGGACCGCACGAAAGCCTGGCAGAAACCGAGGAGGCCGTTGCGCGGAATGTCGGGCAGGAGCCGGACATGTGCTGGGCGATCACGATCGATGACGGGTCCGCGCTGGGCTGGGTCAACTTGCGCCACAAACGCGCGAATGTCGCCGAAACCGGCTATCTTCTCAGCCGGGCGTGCTGGGGCAGGGGGTTTGGCCGTGAGGCCCTGACCGCAGCTATTGCGTATGGCTTCGGTCAGATGGGGCTCAGGCGGATCGCGGCCGATACCGATCCCGACAATTTCGCGTCGATCGCGCTGCTGCGCTCGCTCGGCTTCGTGCTTGAGGGGCATCTGCGCGGCGAATGGGAAACGCATATCGGCGTGCGACATTCCCTCATTTTTGGCATGCTGGCGGATGATTGGCGCGGTCGGTCAAACCCTTGTTGACATGATATCATGATATGATATCATTATATCATGAGGTTCCTAGCCGATATTCCTGACGAAGATGTTGCGTGGCTCGACGAGCTCGCCCGCGAGCAGGGCAAGTCCCGCGCGGCCGTCGTGCGTGATGCCGTGTCCGCATACCGCCACCGCGAGGACAAGGCCGGTATCGAGAAATACTTCGGGCTCTGGGAACGTCACGGATCAAAGGTCGATGGCCTTGCTTATGAACGTGCGCTTCGTGACGAATGGCCCGAGGTGACCGATGTGCAATCGCCTTCGGATCGTAACGCAGCGTGAGCGAGCGCTTCTTCGACACCAACATCGTCATCGACATGCTGCACAACCGGCCAATGGCCTGGTCGGAGTACCGCAGCGCGTCGCGTGCCTGGATCAGCCGTATAACCTGGATCGAAACCATGTCGGGTGTCGCCGATGAAGCAGCAGCCGAGACCGAGGAATTCCTGCGCTTCTTTTCGATGAGCGAGATCGACGAGGAAATCGCGCGCAGGGCAGCGGCGATCCGCAACCAGCGCAAATCTTTGAAGTCGCCTGACGCGATCATTCTTGCGTCCGCGCAGGTTCGGGGTCGCATCCTGGTGACCCGCAATACAAAGGACTTCCCGGCCAACATGCCGGGCATCCGTGTGCCCTACCAACTCTAAGCGAAGGCCTGTTCCAGCATGTGCGGCATTATCGGTATCGTCGGAAAAGACCCAGTCGCGGACCGGCTCGTCGATGGATTGAAGCGGATGGAATACCGCGGGTACGACAGCGCGGGTATCTGCACGATCGATGGCGGGCAGCTGATTCGCAGGCGTGCCGAGGGCAAGCTGGCGAACCTTGTGCGCGTGCTTGCGGGCGATCCTGCGTCTGGCACCACCGGCATCGCGCACACGCGCTGGGCGACGCACGGCGTACCCAACACGGCCAATGCGCACCCGCACGCGACCGACGAAGTTGCTCTTGTTCACAACGGGATCATCGAGAACTTCAAGTCTTTGCGCGAGGAGCTGGAAGCGCGCGGGCGAAGCTTCGAGAGCCAGACCGATACCGAAGTCGTTGCGCACCTCGTCAGCGAGCAGGTCGAGCGCGGCACGTCGCCCGAGGATGCGGTCAAGGCGGTGTTGCCGCGGCTTCGCGGTGCGTTTGCGCTCGCTATCACCTTTCGCCAGCACCCCGACCTCCTGATCGGGGCTCGGCTCGGCTCGCCGCTGGTTGTTGGATATGGTGAAGGTGAGACGTACCTCGGTTCTGACGCGCTCGCGCTTGCGCCGCTCACGCAAAAGATCGCCTATCTCGAGGAGGGCGATTGGGTAATCGTCACCCGTGACGGCGCCCGAATCTTTGACCGCGACAACCACCCAGTCGAACGTGACGTCACGACGTCAGGCGTTTCGGCGGCCGCGATCGAGAAGGGGCCGTACCGTCACTTCATGCTCAAGGAGATCTACGAGCAGCCCGTGGTCGTCGCGCAGACACTACGCTCCTATCTCCGTCCGCTCGAAGAGCAGGTTGCGCTGCCCCAGATGGATTTCGACCTGTCGTCGATTTCGCGCGTTGCGATCGTTGCGTGCGGTACCGCGTCATACGTCGGCATGATCGGCAAATACTGGATCGAGCAGCTCGCACGCGTGCCGGTCGAGGTCGATGTCGCATCCGAATTCCGTTATCGCGATCCGGTGCTGACGTCCGACATGCTCGGCGTTGTCGTGTCGCAATCGGGCGAGACCGCCGACACGCTGGCTGCGCTCCGCCACATGAAGGCGTCGGGCGTCACGACCGCAGGCATCATCAACGTGCCGACGTCGAGCATGGCGCGCGAAGTCGACCTGCTCGCCATCACCCATGCGGGGCCCGAGATCGGCGTCGCCTCGACCAAGGCCTTCACCTGCCAGCTCGCGGTCATGGCCGCGCTCGCGGTCAACCTTGCGCGTGCCAAGGGGAAGTTGAGCGCCGAGGCGGAACGCGAGATCGTCCAGGCGCTGACCGAAGTCCCGGCAAATATCTCCGCCGCACTCGCCCATGATGCCGACATCGAGGCGATGGCCCACACCATCGCAGGCGCGCGGGACGTGCTCTATCTGGGGCGCGGGCAGGACTATCCGCTCGCGCTCGAAGGGGCATTAAAACTTAAAGAAATCAGCTATATCCACGCCGAAGGTTATGCGTCGGGCGAGATGAAGCACGGGCCGATCGCGCTGATCGACGAAAACGTGCCCCTCGTCGTTATCGCGCCTGCCGGTCCGCTGTTCGAAAAGACCGTCAGCAACATGCACGAGGCGATGGCGCGCGGGGCGAAGGTCGTGCTGATCAGCGACGCCGACGGGATTGCGGAGGCCGGCGCCGATGCGATGGCAACGATCGAGATGCCCAAGGTGCATCCGCTTGTCGCGCCACTGGTCTATGCGGTGCCAGTGCAGTTGCTTGCCTATCATGTGGCGGTTGCCAAGGGCACCGATGTCGACCAGCCGCGCAATCTGGCCAAGAGCGTCACGGTCGAATAACGCCCGTTGTGGTCACCCGCGGGCTTGGCGAGCACGGCGAGGAGGCCGACGAGCACAGCATGCGCAACACTCGTGCCCGCGAGAAGGTCGAAGGACATGAAGGGCCGATCCTGGACAGTGCAGTCCGGCGGCGCGGCGCTCGCTCCATACCGGGCGCGCTCAAAAGCGGCGCGTATGCAGAGAGCGAGCATCAATTCGGGATGCTGCTGCCAGCCTGCGGCGTCAGATATCGGTTCGTTCGCCAAGCGCGATCGCATCATCGATATCGACGCCAAGGTAGCGGACTGGGTTCGACGTGGGCGGACCAAGCAGGATTTGTACGGCGCGAGGCAGTTTCTCGGATGGCCGAGACGACTGGGCTGCCTCAGTCAGGTCAAAAATGTCTCGACCTGACCATCATCTTTCTGCATCCGGCAAAAGGGCGGTGGGGATCGAGCAGACAGGATCTGGGCACTTGACCGATCAACGCAATGCAAGTCCGACCCCGCTGTCGGGCCAATCGACTTGGAACGAGCAAGACCGGTTGGCTGCCCTTGTGCACTACGACATCCTCGACACGCCGCGCGAGGTCGAGTTCGACGATATTGTGCGCCTTGCCGCCGATGTGTTCGACGCGCCCATTTCGGTCGTCAACCTGATCGCCAACGACCGGCAATGGTTCAAAGCCGAGGTTGGCATCGGCGCGGACCAGCTGCCGCTCGATGTTTCGATCTGCGCGCATGCCATTTTGCAACGCGGCATCTTTGTGGTGCCGGATACGACCCTCGATCCTCGCTTCTCCTCCAATCCCCTTGTGACTGGCGAACCGAAGCTGCGCTTCTACGCTGGCGCGCTTCTCGAGACGCCCGAAGGACTGCCGCTCGGGACGGTGTGTGTGCTGGATACAGTGCCCCGACCCGATGGCATTACCGATCGCCAGCGCTTGACGCTTGAGGTGCTCGCGCGTCAGGTCATGGCTCAGCTCGAGCTGCGTCGTGCCATCGCCGAGCGTGACCAGCGTGCGAACGAATTGGTCGCCGAAATTGCAGGCCGTCGAAGTGCCGACGAGGCATCACGCCTGAACCAAACGCGCTACAAGGCGCTGTTCGACGCGCTCGACGCCGGATTCTGCATCATTGAAATGATCTTCGATGGTGAGAGGCCGATCGATTACCGATTCGTCGAAGCCAACGCCGCGTTCGTGGAACAGACCGGCCTCGCCAACGCGATGGGCAAACGTGTTCGCGACCTGCTGCCCGCCCATGAACAGATTTGGTTCGACCGTTATGGACATGTCGCATCGACCGGTGAGCCTGCCCGTTTCGAGAACGCAGCGGCAGCGCTCAATCGATGGTACGACGTGCATGCGTTTCGGATCGGCGATCCGGCCGATCACCATGTGGCGGTTCTCTTCAACGACATTTCGCAGCGCAGACGCATCGAAATGGCATTGCGCGAGACCGAGGAGCGCTATCGGCTGGCGGCGCGCGCCACAAACGACGCCATTTGGGACTGGCACTTCCCATCCAACTCCGTCCGCTGGAACGAGGCGCTCACCACCGCTTATGGGCATAGGCTCGACATGATCGAGCCGACGGGAAGCTGGTGGGTCGATCACATCCACCCCGACGACCGCGATCGGATCGACCAAAGCATACATGCGGCGATTGACGGTGGCGCCGACAGCTGGATGGACGAATACCGGTTCTGCCGCGCCGACGGCACATATGCCGACGTCCTCGATCGGGGTCATATCATCCGCGACGAGGCCGGCATCGCGACCCGTATGATTGGTGCCATGCTCGATCTGACCGAGCGGCGCGCGACGGAAGCTGCTCTGCGCGACAGCGAAGAACGGCTGCGGCTCGCCGTCGACAATGCCGAGGTGGGCTTCTGGGACGTCGATATCGTCCACGACGCGTTGATCTGGCCGCCGCGGACCAAGGAAATGTTCGGCATATCGTCCGATGTGCCCGTCACCATGAACGACTTCTACAGCGGCCTGCATCCCGACGACCGCGCTGCGACGTCAGCGGCTTACGACGCTGCCGCCGATCCGGCCGTTCGCAGGCTTTACGACGTCGAGTTTCGCACGATCGGCAAGGAAGACGGTGTCGTCCGGTGGCTTGCGGCGAAGGGGCGCGGCATATTCGGCGATGATGGGACATGTCTGCGCGTCGTCGGGACCGTCGTCGATATCACGGCACGCAAGCGTGCCGAGCTGGCGCTTCGCGAGCTCAACGAGACGCTCGAGCGTCGGATCGCAGAGGGGCTCGCGGAGCGCCGGTTGCTTGCCGATCTGGTCGAGAACACCGACGCGTTCGTCCAGGTCGTTGGAAACGATTTCCGCTGGCTTGCGATCAACCAGGCGGCGCGTGCCGAGTTTACGCGCATTTTCGGCCCGGAACCTGCGATCGGGCTGTCGATGCTCGATCTGCTCGCCGACCGACCTGAGCATCGCGACGCTGTCAAAAGCATTTGGCGACGGGCCTTGAACGGCGAGGAGTTCGTCGAAGTGGGCGAGTTTGGCGACGCCGACAAGGATCGACGCTTCTACGAAATGAAGTTCAACACCCTGCGCGATGCTGGCGGCGCGCAGATCGGGGCCTACCAGTTTGTCTATGATGTCACTGCGCGGATCGTGCAGCAGCAACGCTTGGCCGAGGCGGAAGACGCGCTCCGTCAGGCTCAGAAGATGGAGGCGGTCGGCCAGCTCACCGGCGGGATCGCGCACGACTTCAATAACATGCTCGCGGTCGTCATCGGTTCGCTCGACCTGCTGGGTCGCCGCCTCGATCAAGACGACACCCGATCGCATCGCTATGTCGATGCCGCCCAGGAGGGCGCACGCAGAGCCGCAACGCTCACGCAGCGCCTGCTGGCCTTCTCACGTCAGCAACCGCTGAAACCGGAAGCGGTCGATGCCAACAAGCTGGTTGCCGGGATGTCCGACCTGCTCCGCCATTCGATCGGTGGCGACGTGCGGCTCGAAACTGTGCTCGCCGGTGGATTGTGGCGGGTCCATGCCGATCCCAACCAGCTCGAAAACGTTATTCTAAATCTTGCGATCAATGCGCGTGACGCGATGCCGAATGGCGGACGGGTCACGATCGAGACGGCGAACTGCCATCTCGACGCGCGCTACGTGAACGCGCATCTCGGCATCCCGGAAGGACAGTATGTGATGATTGCGGTGACCGACACGGGCACCGGAATGCCGCCTGAGGTGGTCGCCAAGGCCTTCGATCCGTTCTTCACGACCAAGGAGGTCGGCAAAGGCACGGGCCTGGGCCTCAGCCAGGTTTACGGGTTCGTCAAGCAGTCGGGCGGACACGTCAAAATCTACTCCGAGCCCGGAGAGGGGACCACGATCAAGGTCTACCTGCCGCGCCTGGTCGGCGCGCGCGACGTTGCGCCTGAGGAGAAACTTTTTGGCGATCTCCCCCTCGGAGAGCGGGATGAGGTCGTGCTCGTGGTGGAGGACGAGCCAGCAGTGCGTCAGTTCAGCGTCGATGCGCTGACCGAACTCGGCTATCGCGTGGTCGAAGCGGACGGGGCGGCCAAGGCTTTGCAGTTGCTCGATGCACATCCCGAAATCACGCTGATGTTCACCGATATCGTCATGCCAGAGGTCAATGGCGCAAAACTCAGCGAACAGGCGCGTTCGCGTCGCCCGGACCTCAAGGTCCTGTTCACAACCGGTTACACACGCAACGCGGTTGTGCACAACGGCGTGCTCGACGCCGGTGTCCAGCTCATAGGAAAACCTTACACGATCGAGGAACTCGCCGCACGGGTCCGAACGATGCTGGACGAGTGAACGGCGGCGGATCGGCAAGAGCTGAGTGGTGCGCGCGCTGTCGGACGATGGTCGCGCTCAAACCGGTTCGCGATCAAGCCGATCCTGCTCGGACAGCACCAGCGCGAGATGTCCTGGCGGACGGGACCGAATGCGAGCCGCACGTTCGGCAAAGTTTCTCGAGCCCCAGCGTTCCGAGTGGGAGTGTTGCCCGGCGAGGCGTGCTTTCGGGCAAGAGAGCGCGACTAACCCTTCCTGATCTCAGAAAAATCACATCGGACGTCGCCTGCGGAATCTGGAAATTTTCGTTTGTTGTCCGGGATACAAACGGACTTATAGGACAACCTCGAGGCGCACCAACCCCTCAAGATCGGGAATTCTTGGGGGCCAGCGGATGTCTGTCGTAACCGTGTTTACGGAGATGCATGTGTTGAGGACCATTTCGTGACCCCCGACTTCGATTTCGCGCTCGGCGAGAGCGCGGACATGATCCGCGACGCAACCGCGCGCTTTGCCGCCGAGCGAATCGCGCCGCTTGCTGCGCGGATCGACGCGGAAGACTGGTTCCCGCAGGAGCTGTGGCCCGAGATGGGCGCGCTCGGGCTGCACGGGATCACGGTCAATGAAGAGGATGGCGGGCTTGGGCTCGGCTACCTCGAGCATGTCGTCGCCTGCGAGGAAGTCGGCCGCGCGTCGGCGTCGGTTGGGCTCAGCTACGGTGCCCATTCGAATCTCTGCGTCAACCAGATCGCTCGCTGGGCGAACCCCGAGCAGAAGGCAAAGTATCTGCCCAAGCTGATCAGTGGCGACCACGTCGGCAGCCTTGCCATGTCGGAGGCAGGCGCGGGGTCCGACGTCATGTCGATGAAGCTGAAGGCCGAAGCCGTGCAGGGCGGCTATGTCCTCAACGGTACCAAATTCTGGATCACCAACGCGACGTATGCCGACACGCTCGTGGTTTATGCCAACACCAGCGACGGCGGGCGCGGGATTACGACCTTCCTGATCGAAAAAGGCATGGAGGGGTTCGCCATCGGGCAGAAGATCGACAAGGTGGGTATGCGCGGCTCGCCGACGGCGGAGCTCGTCTTCACGGACTGCTTCGTCGGCGAGGAGCGGGTGATGGGCCCGCCGAACGGTGGTGCTGGTGTGCTGATGTCTGGCCTCGATTACGAGCGCACGGTGCTCGCGGGCATCCAGCTCGGCATCATGCAGGCGTGCCTCGATACGGTGCTGCCCTATGTCCGCGAACGCAAGCAGTTCGGCAAACCCATCGGCGCGTTCCAGCTGATGCAGGCGAAGATCGCCGACATGTACGTCGCGCTCAATTCGGCGCGCGCGTACGTCTATGCGGTTGCCAAGTCGTGCGACGCGGGGCGGACGACCCGCTTCGACGCGGCGGGCGCGATCTTGCTCGCGAGCGAAAATGCGGTGAAGGTGGCGAACGAAGCGGTACAGGCACTGGGCGGTGCTGGCTATACCAAGGACTGGCCGGTCGAGCGCTATATGCGCGACGCCAAGCTCCTCGACATCGGTGCGGGGACGAACGAGATCCGGCGGATGCTGATCGGGCGCGAACTGGTGGGGGCGGCGTGAGCAGTCCTCCCCGGAACGGGGAGGGGGACCGCGCGCAGCGTGGTGGAGGGGGCCCCGCTATCCTCGTGCAACCGATCAAAGCGGTGAAGAGCGCGCGCAAGTTGCGCAAGACTATGAGCCTGCCCGAAGTTCTCTTGTGGCAACAGCTTCGAGAGCGCCCGGGCGGGTACATCTTTCGAAGGCAGCATCCACAACACCCCTACACCCTCGACTTCGCCTGTCTGTCGCTGCGTCTTGCGATCGAGGTCGATGGCGAGAGCCACAGTCGGGGCGATCAGCCGATGCGTGACGAAAAGCGAGACGCCTTCATGGCTGGCTTGGGCTTCGCGACACTGCGTCTCCCGGCGCGCGAGGTGCTGCGCAACTTGGAGGGGGTCGTAATGGCGATTGTTGCGGCGTGTGGCGAGCTTGGGCCCCCTCCACCACCGCTTCGCGGCGGTCCCCCTCCCCGTTCCGGGGAGGAATTGTCGTGAACTCCACCACTGCCCCCCGCCAGCGCGGGTTCCTCGGCTTTGTCGAGCGGGTCGGCAACATGCTGCCCGAACCGGCGATGATCTTCGTCTGGCTGATCGTCGCGCTGATGCTGCTGTCGGCGCTCGGCGCGGCGCAAGGCTGGTCGGCATCGCTCGCTTATACGGGCGAGACCGCGCCGCAGTGGGGCGTGCTGACCGACGGTACGCTGACCTATACCGCGACGAGCCTGTTCAGCGAGGAGAACATCGCCCGGCTGGTGACCGAGATGCCGCGCACGCTGACCGGCTTTGCGCCGCTCGGCCTCGTCATGGTGCTGATACTCGGCGCGGCGGTCGCCGAGCGCAGCGGCATGTTCTCGGCGCTCATCCGGATCAGCTTGCGCAATGCGCCCAAGGCGATCATGACGCCCATCGTCGCCATTATCGGCATGGTCAGCCATCACGCATCGGACGCGGCCTATGTCGTGTTCATCCCCCTCGCCGCGATTCTCTACGCCAGTGTCGGGCGGCATCCGCTCGTTGGCCTGGCCGCCGCGTTCGCGGGCGTATCGGGCGGTTTTGCGGGGAACGTCACGCCCGGGCAGATGGATGTGCTGCTGTTCGGCTTCACGCAGGAAGCCGCGCGGATCATCGACCCGGCGTGGACGATGAATCCGCTTGGCAATTGGTACTTCATCCTGAGCATCGTGGTCGTCTTCACGCCGATCATCTGGTTCATCACCGACCGGATCATCGAGCCGAGCCTGGGTGGCTGGAGCGGCGAAGCGGATGCCGAGTTGAAGGCGGAACTCGCCAAGTCGGAAGTGACGCAGGATGAGCGGCGCGGGCTACGCGCGGCGGGCGTCGCGGCGGCGATCATGGTCACGGCGTTCGCGGCGCTCAGCCTGTGGCCGGGCTACACACCGCTGATCGACGAAACCAAGACCGGACCGGCGCAGCTCCAGCCCTTCTACGCGGGGCTGGTCGCGGGGTTCTTCCTGCTGTTCCTCGTCACCGGCATCGCCTTCGGGCGCGCGGTCGGGACGGTCAAGGACAGCAAGGACGTGATCGCGATGATGCAGGAGGGGGTACGGATGCTCGCCCCCTATCTCGTCTTCGTGTTTTTTGCCGCACACTTCGTCGCCATGTTCAACTGGTCGCGGCTTGGTCCGATCTTCGCGATCGACGGGGCGCTCGTGCTTCAGCAGGCGAACGTGCCCGCGCCGCTGCTGCTCGCGGGGGTGCAGTTCGTGTCGTCGTTCCTCGACCTATTCATCGGCTCCGCCGCCGCCAAATGGAGCGCGATGGCGCCGGTCGTGGTTCCCAAGTTCATGCTGCTCGGCATCAGCCCCGAGATGACGACCGCAGCCTATCGGATGGGCGACAGCTATACCAATATCATGACGCCGCTGATGAGCTATTTCCCACTGATTCTCGCCTTTGCGCGGCGCTACGACAGGTCGCTCGGGGTCGGCTCGTTGCTCGCGCTGATGTTGCCTTATGCGCTCAGCTTCATGGTCGTGGGGCTGGCGATGACGATGGCGTGGGTGACCTTCGACCTGCCCTTGGGGCCGGGCGCACAGGTGTTCTACACGCCGCCGGTGGCGGTGCAGCCGTGAGCGCGCCCGTTCTGACCAGCGCAGTCGACCGCGAGAGCGACCAGTTCAAGCAGCGTGCCGCGCACAATCGTCGCCTGCGCGACGAGCTTTGGGCGAAAGTCGCGGAAGCCGCGCTTGGCGGCCACGAGAAGTCGCGCGAACGGCACACGGCGCGCGGAAAGCTGTTGCCCCGCGAGCGCGTGGAGCGGCTGCTCGATCCCGGTTCGCCCTTCCTCGAGATCGGGCAGCTTGCGGCAAACGGCATGTATGAGGGCGACGTCCACGGCGCGTCGCTGATCTGCGGCATCGGGCGCGTGTCGGGACGGCAGGTGATGATCGTCTGCAACGACGCGACGGTAAAGGGTGGCACCTACTACCCGATGACGGTGAAGAAGCATCTCCGCGCGCAGGAAATCGCGCTCGAGAACCGCTTGCCGTGTATCTATCTCGTGGACAGCGGCGGCGCGAATTTGCCGCATCAGGCCGAGGTGTTTCCGGACCGCGACCATTTCGGGCGGATTTTCTTCAATCAGGCCAACATGAGCGCGCGGCAAATCCCGCAAATCGCTTGTGTCATGGGAAGCTGCACCGCGGGCGGGGCTTATGTGCCTGCCATGTCCGACGAGAGCGTCATTGTCCGCAATCAGGGCACGATCTTCCTCGCCGGGCCGCCGCTGGTGAAGGCCGCGACGGGCGAGGAGATCAGTGCCGAGGACTTGGGGGGCGGCGACCTTCACGGGCGCAAGTCGGGCGTGGTCGATCATGTCGCGGAGAACGACGAACATGCGCTCACGATTGTGCGCGACATCGTTTCTCACCTCGCCCCCCAAAAGGCGCTGGAAGGAACGCGCGACCCACGCCCCCCCAAATACGACCCCGAAGAGCTCTACGGCATCATCCCAGACGACGTCCGCGCGCCATACGACGTTCACGAGGTCATCGCGCGGATCGTCGACGGCAGCGAGTTCCACGAGTTCAAGGCGCTTTACGGCAGCACGCTCGTCTGCGGCTTTGCGCATATCTGGGGGATGCCGGTCGCGATCCTCGCCAACAACGGCGTGCTGTTCAGCGACAGCGCGATGAAGGGCGCGCATTTCATCCAGCTCGCGCAGCAGCGCGGCGTGCCGTTGCTGTTTCTCCAGAACATCAGCGGCTTCATGGTCGGCGGAAAATATGAGGCCGAAGGCATTGCGAAACACGGCGCAAAACTCGTCACCGCCGTCGCGACCGCGAGCGTGCCCAAGATCACCGTGCTGATCGGCGGCAGCTTTGGCGCGGGCAATTACGGCATGTGCGGGCGGGCGTATTCGCCGCGCTTCCTGTTCACCTGGCCCAACGCGCGGATCAGCGTGATGGGCGGCGAACAGGCGGCCAGCGTGCTGGCGACCGTCCACCGCGATGCGGACAAATGGACGCCGGAGGCGGCCGAAGCCTTCAAAGCCCCAATCCGGCATAAATATGAGGATGAAGGCAACCCTTACCACGCGACCGCGCGGCTGTGGGACGACGGGATCATCGACCCGGCGCAGACGCGCGATGTGCTGGGGCTGGCTTTGGCGGCGGCGTTGAATGCACCGATCGAGGAGGCGCCTCGGTTTGGGGTGTTCCGGATGTGAGGAGAGCCCAATGAGCATGAACGTGAGACGTGAGCGACAGCTCAATGAAGTTGGCGATGAGGTTTTGGCTCTGACCGCTGTCATCCGACCGATACTGACCGGAGTACTTTACGCGCTGAAGGCCGATGTTGTTGCTGAGGCGGGGGGCTTTGATAACATCAAGCTAAAAATGCTACCTCGCCTCTATCGACCTGGCGACGGCGATGTCGGCATCAGCTTCGAATATGCAGTGCATGAGGCACTCAATCAGGGTGACGCCAGAGTGATGGAGCGTGTGGAGGACGCCCTAAAGCTCTGCAATATCCGTCCTCCAAAGCCGTCGTCTATTTTATTCGGAATCGAAAAGACCGGTTCGATCCAATTGATCGATACCGCGAAAGGGATTCTGACTGCTGACTCGAGGACGCTAAGCGGAAAGCAAGGGCAACCACCCTTTCTGCGCCAACGTCTGAATACCATCGCCGCTGCGTTTCGACGTCCAAGCACCCGCAATGCACTACCCTGGTCCATGCGAGGCCTTTGGAAGGCCGACCTTTTTTTGGGCTCGACCCAAAGCCAACGTTGGGTCGGCGCCTCGGTAAAGATAAACCCGGCGCAGCTAGAGGGAGCCGCCGGATTACGTGTGGGCATAGTCCCCACAAAGCAAGGAAAGAGTGATCGCGTAAGGTTGGACGAAGGGAGAGGGCTCGTCATTTGCCCACTGCATCACGATGCCGATTTTATGCAGACGTTTTATGAAGGCTGGAGGATCGTTCAGGCGTTTATTGGGGCCGATGCCCAAGTTCCGAAGGAAGTAGTTCTTCCTCGACCGGTTGATCGGGAAATATGCAGAATGCTTGCTGAGCGGCGAGAATTTCCGGCGATCGACGTGATCGAGGCTCTAAAAACATTCTCCCAGCCCGAATTACTGAAGACGGTATTGGAAAATGTTGCTTTAGAAGAAGTCAAAGGCGATGGCGACACATCAACCATTCTGGCACCCATCTCGAGGGCGTCCTAAGCTGTGATCCAATCCCTCCTCATTGCCAATCGCGGCGAAATTGCCTGCCGGGTCATCCGCACCGCGCGCGCGATGGGCATTCGCACCGTTGCGGTCTATTCGGATGCCGACGCCAAGGCGCTTCATGTGCGGCAGGCGGATGAGGCGGTGCATATCGGGGCGTCTCCGGCGCGCGAGAGCTATCTGGTGGGCGAGAAGATCATCGCCGCCGCGCTCGCCACCAAAGCGGAGGCGATCCATCCGGGCTATGGCTTCCTGTCCGAAAACGCCGAATTCGCACAGGCGGTGATCGACGCGGGGCTGATCTGGGTCGGCCCGCGCCCTGCCAGCATCACTGCGATGGGCCTGAAGGATGCGGCCAAGACGCTGATGGCCGCAGCGGGCGTGCCGGTGACCCCCGGCTACATGGGCGAGAATCAGGACCCGGCGTTCCTCGCCGAGCGCGCCGCCGAGATCGGCTATCCCGTCCTCGTCAAGGCGGTCGCGGGCGGCGGCGGCAAGGGGATGCGCAAAGTCGACGCGGCGGCGGACTTCGCCGATGCGCTCGCCTCGTGCCAGCGCGAGGCCACCGCGTCGTTCGGCAACGCGCATGTCCTGATCGAGAAATACATCCAGCGCCCGCGCCATATCGAGGTGCAGGTGTTCGGCGACACCCACGGCAATATCGTCCACCTGTTCGAACGCGACTGCTCGCTCCAGCGCCGCCACCAGAAAGTAATCGAGGAAGCCCCCGCGCCGGGCATGGACGAAGCGACGCGCGAACAACTCTGCGCGGCGGCGGTGAAGGCGGCCAAGGCGGTCGATTACGTCGGTGCAGGCACAATCGAGTTCATCGCCGATGCGTCCGAAGGCCTGCGCGCCGACCGCATCTGGTTCATGGAAATGAACACGCGGCTGCAGGTCGAACATCCTGTCACCGAGGAGATCACCGGCGTCGATCTGGTCGAATGGCAACTCCGCGTTGCGAGCGGGGAGGCTTTGCCGAAGCGGCAGGATGAGCTGAGCATCGACGGCTGGGCGATGGAAGCGCGGCTGTATGCGGAGGATCCGGCGAAGGGTTTTTTGCCGAGTGTGGGGCGCTTGGACCATCTGCGTCTGAACGAGTTTCCTCCCGGATGGGCGCCCGAAATGGACGGTCTGGTGTGGAGCACGACGCACCTGTTCAACGGACTGCGCGTCGAAACGGGTGTGGAATCCGGATCGGACGTCAGCCCGTTCTATGACCCGATGATCGCCAAGCTTGTTTCGCACGGGGCGGATCGCGAGGAGGCGATCGAACGACTCGCAAAATCATGCGAGGATGTTCAGGTTTGGCCGATCCGCACGAACGCCGCCTTTCTGGCGCGCTTGCTTCAAGATGAAAACTTCAGGGCTGGCGAAGTCGAGACCGGCTATATAGCGGCGAATGTCGATACGCTGGTCGCACCGTCATCGCCCAGCGCCGAGCTACTCTCGCGCGCACTGCGCTTTCTCGCGCCGCCGCTCGAAAGCCAGCCGCCGCTTCCGGTCGGCTTCCGGCTCAATACGGTGCCGCGACCGGGCGGAACGCTGGTGGTTGACGGCAGGCCCGTCGAAGTCGAAGCGATGGTGCGTGACGGCGAAGCCATTCACGACAGTTTCTATGCCGTTCACGACGACGGCGCAGTCGCGTTCGACGGCATGTTCTTCACCGGTGAAAACGCCGTAGTGTTCGAGCAAGGCATGCCCTTCGTTGCCACGCTCGCGACGCGCCCGAAGAGCGGCGCGGCCACCTCCTCGGGCACGATCCTCTCCCCCATGCCCGGCCGCATCATCGCGGTCGAGGTCGCGGCGGGCGACACCGTGACGAAGGGCCAGAAGCTCCTCACGCTCGAAGCGATGAAGATGGAGCACAGCCTGACCGCGCCGTTCGACGGCGTGGTGGCGGAACTGAACGCCGAGGCGGGGGCACAGGTGCAGGTCGAGGCGCTGCTGGTGCGGGTGGAGGTATGCTGATCCGATTGTTCGCGCGTTAGCGAGAACCCCTGTCGAGCGAAGCGAGACCTCGGCAGCGTCATCTTGCTGGCGCTCGACAGGGCTTCTCGCTTCGCTCGAAGAAGCGGGGCTTGCTTGCCGCCGCACCCCCTCGCTACACCGTCCGCGACAAGGGGGACGAATGGCCGACGATACCGCACCCACATCGACACCTGCGCCCGACGTCCCGCTCGATCCGAAGCGCGACCGACTCGTCATCACCGCGTCGTCGCTCGGCACGGTTTTTGAATGGTATGATTTCTTTCTCTACGGCATCCTCGCAGCGCTTTTGGGAAAACTGTTCTTCCCCAGCGACAACCCGACCGCGGCCACGCTTGCCAGTCTCGCAGCGTTCGGCGCAGGTTTCGGCGTGCGGCCGTTGGGGGCGATCGTCTTCGGCTATTTCGGCGACCTGATCGGGCGCAAATACACTTTCCTCGTCACGATCACGCTGATGGGCGGGGCGACCGCGGCGATCGGATTCCTCCCGACCTATGCAACCGCAGGCATCTGGGCACCGATCCTGCTCGTGTTCCTGCGCCTGTTGCAGGGCCTGGCCTTGGGCGGGGAATATGGCGGTGCCGCGATCTACGTCGCCGAGCACGCGCCACCGGGCAAGCGCGGGCAGTATACAAGCTGGATCCAGGTGTCGGTCGTCGGCGGGTTCCTGTTATGCCTTGCGGTCGTGCTCGCGTGCCGTCGCGCAATGACGGTGGAGGAGTTCGAGGCCTGGGGCTGGCGCATCCCGTTCCTCGCGTCGATCATTATGCTCGCGATCTCGCTCTACATCCGGCTGAAGCTTTCCGAGAGCCCGGTATACAAGGCGATGAAGGACGCGGGCACGACGTCGAAGAACCCGCTGGTCGACGCCTGGCAGCATCCGGGCAACAAGGGGCGCATCCTGACCGCGCTGTTCGGCGTCGGGGCAGGGCTGACCGTCATCTACTACACATCGCAGTTCGGCACGCTCTACTTCCTGCAGGGCACCGCGCGCGTCGCGGAAGAGGAAGCGCTGACGTACATGGCGGTCGGTGCGCTGCTCGCGGCGCCGCTCTACGTCGTTTGTGGCTGGCTGTCGGACAAGGTCGGGCGCAAGAAGCTGCTGCTTGCGGGCTATGCGATCGCGGCGTTCAGTGTGTTCCCGCTCTTCCACATGATGGCCGACGGCGCGAATCCGGCATTGGCCAAAGCAACGCGCGAAGCCCCCGCGCGGCTCGAGCTGCCCGAGTGCGACTTCAGTGTCTTTGCGCCCAAGCAGGACGCGCCCTGCGCAAAGGCGCTCGCGTATCTGTCAAAGCGCGGGATCAGCTATGCAAAGGTCGAACCCTATGTCGCGGGCCAGGTCGCGCTGACCGTCGGCGGGACGCGGGTCGCCGGTTTCGACGAGAAGGCCTATACGGCAGCGCTGGTCGCTGCGGGCTATCCGGACAAGGCCGACCCTGCGCAGAAGCAGCGGTGGAAGATCATCCTTGCCGTCTTCCTGATGGTCGCGTTGTCGGCGATGACCTACGGGCAGGTCGCAGCGATCCTGGTCGAAATGTTCCCGGCGCGCATTCGATACACCTCGATGTCGATCCCCTATCACATCGGCACGGGTTACTTCGGCGGCTTCCTGCCGTTCATATCGCAGTACATCGTGGTGCGCACGGGCGACGCCTATGCGGGGCTGTGGTACACGGTCGCGGTTGTGGTGATGGCGTTTTTCGTCAGCCTGTTCTTCCTGCCGGAGACCGCGAACAAGCCGCTGGATGAGGAGCATGCCGCTGCCTAAAGCGGCCGCATGACTGCGCCTCTCCGCCTGCGTCGCGACGCCGACGCGCTTGTCGCCAACTGGCGGTGGCTCGCCAAGCTGAGCGGACCGGCCGCGTGCGGTGCCGCGATCAAGGCGGATGGCTACGGCCTCGGCGCGCGCTGGGTGCTGGAGACGCTGGCGAGGGCAGGGTGCCGTGACTTCTTCGTCGCGACGTGGGACGAGGCGGTCGCGCTGCGCGCGTTGCCGGACGGGTGCACGCTCTCGGTGCTCCACGGGGTGCGCGACGAGGACATGGTCGTCGCTACCGCAAGTGCTGCGCGCCCGGTGCTCAACACCCCCGCGCAGGTCGCGCGCTGGCGGCCGACCGGGCGGTCGTGCGACGTCATGGTCGATACGGGCATGAACCGGCTCGGCCTGTCCCCGCACGACGATATGTCGGGCCTCAGGATCGAGACCTTGATGAGCCATCTCGCCTGTGCGGACGAGGACAGCGCGATGAACGAGGCGCAGTGCGCGGCGTTCATCGCGCTCGATACGCCTGCGCAGCGGCGGAGCCTCGCCAATTCGGCGGGCATCTGCTTGGGGCTTGACTATGCTTTCGGCCTCACGCGTCCGGGTCTGGCCCTGTACGGCGGGATCCCGCGCGCTGAGGCGGTGGGACACATCGCGCAGGTGGCTTTTCCGGAGGCGCAGGTCGTGCAGGTCCGTCGCGTGCCTGCCGGAAACACCGTCGGCTATGGCGCGACGTTTCGTCCCGCGCGCGACACCGACGTCGCGGTGCTCAACATCGGCTATGCCGATGGCTATCTGCGCGGATTCGCGTCGCGCGGCACCTGCGGCGGTGGTCGCTTTCCGGTCATAGGACGCGTATCGATGGACCTCATCGCGATCGACATCAGCGGCTATGACGTTGGCGAAGGCGACTGGATCGGCGTCGACTACGACTTGCCGTCGGCGGGTGCGCGGAGCGGGCTGTCGCAGTACGAACTGCTGGCGGGGCTGGGGCGGCGGTTTTTCCGCTGCTAACCTGCGGCGACCGACCACGGGTCTACCGACCCCTCTCGGATCCAACGTGTTGCCAGCCACTTTACCCCTGTACGCACGGGAAGCCCCGCGTGGCGCGTGCGAGGGTCCGGGGCGCCATCGCTGCGCAGGTTGTCGAATACCAGCGCATCGCCTGCTGTCGGAGCCACGCTCAGCGATAGTTCGGGAAACACCGTCTCGCCGCCGTCGAAACCCTGATTGAGGTAGACGAGAACCGTTCGGATGCGTTGGTTTGACGCACCCGCGATCGCGTCATGGTGCAGCCGGTATTGCTGGCCGGGGGCATAGCGCAGCACCGTGAGCGGTTCGCCTTGGTCGACCTGCGTCCCCGTCGCGGCGGCGATGCGCTGGTTGATCGCCCTTACGACAAGTGTCTCCCGAAGCGGGCCGATCGCGCCGCTGTCCGAGGTCCGGACGGCGTTCAGAAGCCGCTGACCAGTGAGAGGGTCGAGCACGGCGGCAGGTTCGAGCAACTCCGCTGCGGTGGCCGCGACATGCGCACACTCCCCGGGGGTGAGGAACCCTGGAAGGCGGGTTATACGGGGATCGGCACAGACAATCTCGGCATCGGGCAGCACGGATGGCGCTCCGTTACGCCCGAGCCGCATCGCAGCCACGAGGTCGAACTGTGCCTTCGCGATGTGGTCGGTTGCCGCCGCGGCTTCGAGCAACATAAGCGCGCTCGACCAGTCAGCGGCTCCGCCGGTGCCGTTTGCGACCATCGCCAAGTGCATGAGGACGCCATCGGCATGGCCAAGCCGGGCAGCTGACGCCATGTGGTCGCGCGCCGCGCGCAAGTCGCGCGGCAGGAACCGACCGTCCACGTGCCAGATCGCCAATTCTGCGAAGGCCGTCGAATCACCGGCACGGCCGGCGTTTAACAAGAGGGTGACAGCGTCGAGCACCCGCCCAGCGTTCGCAAGCTCGAGAGCTTGGGTTGTCGCCAACTCCGGCAAAGATCTTCCTTACGTCTCGCCGGCTGAAGCAAAAAAGGGAGGCTGCGGCGGTCCCGCAGCCTCCCCCATTTGCATCTGCAGCCGGACCTACAGCTTTGCGACGAACCCGGCAAACATGTAGCGGCCGCGGTTGTCGTAGATGCCCGATCCCGCACCGATACCGGTCAGGCCGAACGGCGGCTTGGTATCGCCGATGTTGTTTACGCCCAGGTACAGCTCGAGCTTGTCGGTGACGTCATAAGCGACGCGAATGTCCGAATAGGTCACGATCGGATACTGCACCACCTCCGCATAGTCGGTGTTCTGCGGATTCTGATTGTTGACGCGGTTATAGTCCTCGAACGTGTTGAGGTACTGCTTTCCGATCCAGCGGAACGTGTAGCCGACAGTCAGCTTGCCGACCTTGACGTCCGCACTGACGTTGAATGCGTCGCGCGGGTCGCCGAGCTCCTCGATCAGCACGTTCTCAAAGGTCGGGTCTGCCGGATTGGTGAAGTTCGACCGGTTGAAGACATGCGTCCACACACCACGCAGGTTCAGCTGGCCCCAGTTGAACCGGCCGTTGTAGTTAATGTTGGTGTCGATGCCGCGGGCAGTCAGTGCCGCGAAGTTGGCCGACGAGGCCAGCAGCGATGATTCCAGCACGCGGAAGGGCTGCTCGCCGCGCGGTCCGCCTCCCGCACCGGCACGCTGGAACAGATTGCAGAACGGGTTGTTGAGCGTCGCCGAGTCGTAGCACAGGTTCAGGATGTTCTGTGCCGTAACGCTGCTGATCGTCTGGTTGACCTTGATGTTGTAATAGTCGACCGACAGCGTGAGGCCCGGAACATAGCTGGGCTGATACACACCGCCCAGTGTCCACGACGTCGACTTTTCGGCCGTCAGGTTGGGATTGCCGCCGCCGCGGATCTCGAGCGACGAGGTATAGACGAAGTCGTAACCCGCCGGACGGCCCGCCGCGTCGCAGTTTGCAGCGCGCGTCGACGAACCTGCCGCCAGGTTACGCGCGGAGCAGGGATCGTTCGGCGCAGGCGCGAAGTTCTGGCTCGGCGCCGCGAACAACTGACCGAGGTACGGCGAGCGAACCGATCGCGAATAGGTGCCGCGCAGGCGCAGATCGTCGATCGGCTTCCAGTCGACGCCGCCGCTGTAGGCGAATACGGTGCCGACGTTGCCACGATAATCGGCGACACGACCCGAACCCGAGAAGGTCAGTTCGCGGAAGAGCGGGATATCCTTCAGCAGCGGAATGCGAACTTCACCGAACGCTTCCTTGACCTCGAACCCCGAGGAGTTGAACGGCGAGAGTGCGTTGTAGAACGCATAACCGGCGCGTGTCAGGGCGTCGAGATTGTAGGCCAGCGATTCCTTGCGATATTCCGCGCCGACCGAGAAGCCGATGGGGCCACCGGGCAGCTCGAACAACTGGCTGAGGTCACCGCTGACAAAGCCGCTGGCGACGAACTGGGTCGATTTGCCATCGGCCTGCGTGTTCATCAGCAAGTAGTTGCGCGCGGCCTGGCTTGCGGAACCGTAACCGAACGGATTGAGCGGAACGCACGCGGCGATGTCGGCGGCCAGCTGTGCCGGATTGCCGCCACGATCGGTACCGGCATAGGCAGGATCGACTTGAGAACGGCACCGGATCACGCCGTTGTCGAGCACCGTGTCGCTCGCAAGCAGGAAACGCTGCCGGTTGATGTTGCCGGTGATGTTGTTGCGTTCCTTGTGCTCGCTGTAATTCGCCGACAACTCGTAGCTCCAGTCGTCGTTGAAGTCGCCGCGGATGCCGGCGACAATGCGATAGGTTTCGCGCCGGAACTGCTCGTCACGGGTGGGGAACTCTTCCCAGTTCTTGCGATTGCTGAACCGGAACGTGCCCGCCGCAACCTGCGCCTGCGCGAGCGCAAGGTTTGCACCAGAGATGGCGCCGCCCGTGTTCGGGTTGATCCCGGCCGCCAGCGATTGCGTGATCTGGGTCGTGAGCAGGGTGCGGGCCTGCGCCGAGAGATACGGGTTGTCGAGGCGGATGCCTTCGCGGTTCACCGTCCCGTTCGCCGTCACGTTCGAGACGTAAGAGCGGTCGTTCAGTCCTGCGACCGTGATCCCGTCACCAAGCGTCTGTCCCTGCTGGAAGAACGGACCCGACTGCGAGCCGAACGCGTCGACGCGGACGTATTTTGCCTCGACAAAGGGTACGAATGCCGGCGTCACCTCGAAGTGGCCAATGACATTGACACCGTAACGGCGGATGTTCGGCGACAGCACGAGCTGGATGCCATCGCGCAGATTCTCGCCGTTGCCGCCGATGAAGCTGCCGTTCGGTCCGACCGCGACACGCAGGCCGGTTTGCGGGATCAGCGTGCCGTCGGGCTGGAACAGGAACCCGCAGGTGTAGGCTCCGCCGATGGGATCGAGGCCGCACCGGTTTCCCGTCACCGGGTTCTGGATGCCGACCTGACCGCCCCTGGCCAATGTGCTAGAGCGGATGTCGCGGAAGAAGATGCGGTCGGGGATGCCATCCGAGCCGTTCACTGCACCCGCGGGGTCGGTATCGACCACCAGAAACGCATCATTCTGCGCAATGTTCGGGCGGTTCGACCCGTAATAGTCGCTCTGCGATGCGTATTCGAGGTTGATCGCAATGTTGCCGCGACCGTCGGCAAAATTCTTGCCCGCGACCACGCTCAACAGCTGATTGCCGGCGTCGTTATACTTGCTGACGCCCGCCTGACCGCGGATCTGAATGCCGTCATAGTCGCGCTTCAGGATGAAGTTGACGACGCCTGCGACCGCGTCCGACCCGTAGATCGACGAATTGCCGCCGGTGACGATGTCGATCCGGTCGATCAGGTCGGTCGGGAAGGTGTTGATGTCGACCGCCGCGCCAGCCGAGCCGAACGCACCGTTGATGATGTCGCCCGATGTCTGGCGGCGCCCGTTGACGAGGACCAGCGTCCGCTGACGGCCAAGTCCGCGAAGGTCGAGAAAGTTCAAGCCGCGCGTGCCGAGGCCCGAGGTCGAGTTCTGCGACGATAGCGAGGAGCGCAACTGCGGGAGATCGCTCAAGACGTCGCCGATCGAAATGCGGCCGCTGGACACGATGTCCGTCGGGGTCACCGTCGTGATCGGAACCGTCGAGGCGTCGTTCGGACGCGCGATGCGCGACCCGGTAACGATGATCGTGTCGCCAGCCTCTGCATCAGTAGCGGCCTGCGGCGCGGCCTGGGCGAAAGCGGCCTGCGGGACCATCGCGCCGATGATCGCGAAAGACGCCGTGGCTGACAGAAAACGGGTGAGCTTCATGGATGTAGACCCTTCAGATGCAGGCGCGTGCGCACCGCGATAGCGTAGCAAAGGCGCGACACGGCCCAGTGCGCAAGCGGTTCCTGCAATTCAGGTGAACCGTCAGTTCATTTTCGGTTCATGTGTTGCACAAGGGCAACAGATCGTTTCAGCCCCGTTCCACCGCCAGCGCAATCCCCATACCCCCGCCGATGCACAGGGTCGCGAGCCCCTTTTTCGCATCGCGCTTGCCCATTTCGTGGAGAAGCGTGACGAGCACCCGCGCCCCGCTGGCGCCGATCGGGTGGCCGATCGCGATCGCGCCGCCGTTCACGTTGACTTTCGCCGGATCGAGCCCGAGCTCCTTGCCGACCGCCAGCGCTTGCGCCGCGAACGCTTCGTTCGCCTCGATCAGGTCGAGGTCGGCGATGGTCCAGCCCGCCCGCTCGAGCGCCTTTTCCGTCGCAGGGACGGGGCCGATGCCCATGATCGAGGGATCGACGCCGGACGTCGCCCAGCCCGCGACGCGCGCGAGCACCGGTGCGCCACGCTTTGCTGCCTCCTCGGCCGACATGAGCACCAGCGCCGCAGCGCCGTCGTTGATGCCGCTCGCGTTCGCCGCCGTGACCGTTCCGTCCTTCTTGAACGCAGGTCGCAAGCTGGCGAGCGATTCAGCCGTCACGCCGTCGCGGATGAACTCGTCAGTGTCGACAATCGTATCGCCCTTGCGCCCCTTGACGGTCACCGCGGCGATTTCGTCGACGAAGCGGCCCGAGCTGCGCGCCGCGCTCGCCTTGTTCTGCGACGCGGCGGCGAAGGCATCTTGCATCTCGCGGGTGATCTGGTGCTGCTCCGCGAGGTTCTCCGCGGTAATGCCCATGTGGTAGCCATTGAAGACGTCGGTCAGGCCGTCCTTGATCATCGTGTCGACGAGTTCGAGCGACCCCATTTTTGTGCCCGAGCGCAGCGCCTTTGCGTGGGTGCTCAGCGACATGCTTTCCTGGCCGCCTGCCACAACGATGGTCGCGTCGCCTGCCTTGATTGCCTGAGTGGCGAGAGCGACGGCTCGAAGCCCCGATCCGCAGACCTGGTTGACGCCGAACGCCGGAACTTCCTTGGGGATGCCGGCCGCCATCGACGCCTGGCGCGCCGGGTTCTGCCCCTGTGCTGCGGTCAGCACCTGGCCCATGATGACGTCAGAGACGTCTTCGGGCGCGACCCCTGCGCTTTCCAGCGCGGCAGTGATCGCAACGCGACCAAGCTCGTGCGCGGGCACGCTGCCCAGGCTTCCCATAAAGCTGCCGACGGGGGTGCGGCGGGCGGCGGTGATGACGACGTCGGTCATATGCGGTCTCCTCGGCAGCTTCGCTACGTCCAAGTCTTTTGCGGCGCAACATGGACGTGTTGCGGTGCCGCATCGGCGGGTGTAGGGCAACCGTAACTCTTTTCCGGATACAGCGCAGCATGGCCAAGGCAGCTCCCATCGGCGAAGGCGGCGAGCGTCCGCCGGTTATCGTCAAGAAATATGCGAACCGACGTCTCTACAACACCGAGACGTCGAGCTACATCACGCTCGAGCATCTTGCGCAGCTGACGCGCGAAGGACGCGAGTTCAAGGTGCTCGATGCCAAGACCGACGAGGACATTACCCATTCGGTCCTGACGCAGATCATCATGGACGAGGAAGGCAAGGGCACGACGATGCTGCCTGCAAACTTCCTGCGCCAGATCATCTCGATGTACGGCGATTCGATGCAGGCGATGGTGCCGCAATATCTCGAGGCCTCGATGCAGGCGTTTCGCAGCAACCAGGCCAAGTTCCACGAGGCAATGCAGGGCGCGTTCTCGGGCGGTCCCTTTGCCGAAATGGCCAAGCGCAACATGGCGATGTTCGAAGCCGCGACCGAGGCCTTCGTCCCGAAGCCGAAGGGCAAGGCCGAGGCCGCGAAAGACGACGAGATTGCGGCATTGAAGGCGCAACTCGCCGAGCTTCAGGCAAAGGTCGAAAAGCTCGGCTGAGAGCCGCTTTCCCGACCGCGACGCCGAAACGATCTAATTTATCAGCAATCGGTCGAGCGCATCGGCGTAAGCGCCTGCGAACGCGGCCGCGATGCGCGCGCCGGGGACCATGTTGAAACCGTGAATGCCGCCTGCCCAGCTATGCAGTTCGCACGGCACGCCTGAGCTGGCGAGGCGGCGCGCGAAGTCGAGGTTCTCATCGAAGAACAGGTCGAGCGTGCCGGTCCCGATCCAGGTCTGGGGGAGGCCGCTCAGGTCTTCGGCCAGCGCGGGCGAGAACCAGCCTTTCCGGTCATCGTTCGCAAGATAATCGCCGCGCAAGGCTTCCCAACCGAACAGGTTGCGCTCGCGCGTCCACATGAACTCGCCGGTCGTGGTGTTCGCCAGGCAGTCCGGCCCCCCGGTGCGGTGGTCGAGCATCGGATAGGTCAAGAGCTGCGCCGCGAGCTTCGGTCCGCCCCGGTCGCGCGCCATCAGCGAGACGGCCGCTGCGAGCCCGCCGCCCGCGCTGTCGCCCGAGATCGCGATCCGCGCCGGATCGATACCCAGCATTGGCGCATTGCCCGCGAGCCATTCGACCGCGGCGTAGCAATCCTCCTGCGGTCCCGGGAACGGTGTTTCGGGTGCCAGCCGATAGTCGATCGAGGCGATGAGCACGCCGTTGGCGAGCGCGATCGGCGCGGTGCCCGCCTGCGTCAGCTCGGCCTTGCCCGCGATCATGCCGCCGCCGTGGATGTGCAGGATTGCTGGCCTGCCCGGCGCGGGCTCGGCGGGGCGATAGACGAGGATCGGCACCGTCCCTTCCGGCGTCGGAACGGCAAAGACGACAGGCTTGATATCGGGGCGGGGCAGCGTCGCGAAGCGCGCCTCCATCGCCGCGCGTGTCTCTGCGAGGTTCTCGCGCGTGATCGGGGTCGCGGGGAACAGGTCGATGATCGGCGCGACTTCGGGGTCGACAAGCGGGCGGGTCGTCATCGCCTGCAATTCGCCGCGCTTTCCTTTGCGCGTCAAGCGCGGCAGAGGCTGTAAATGGACAATCGCGTAATCTTGCTGACCGGCATCCATAATTTCCGCGACTATGGCGGTTATGCCATTCAAGGCGGCGGTACGGTTCGCTCCGGCTGTCTCTATCGGTCCGGCCAGCATCGTGACGCGACTGCGAACGACCTCGCGGCGGTCGATGCGCTCGACCTTGCAACCGTCATCGACCTGCGCGGGAACAGTGAGCGCAGGCACTACCCCTGCGCGCGGGGCCCCGGCTTCAGGGCCGAGGTCCTGTTCTTCGACGGCGAGACGGCGGGCGCGGGCGGGGCTGCGCATGCGATCGCCGCGCGCGACGTGCGCGGTGTGGAGGATGCGCACGCCGCTATGGTCGATCTCTATGCCTTCATGCCGCACCGCCCGAATCTGCAGGCGGTCCTGCGCGACTATTTCCGCACGCTGGGCGGGCGCGATGGTGCGCACCTTGTCCATTGCTTTGCAGGCAAGGACCGCACCGGCTTTGCCGTTGCGCTCACGCACCAGCTGCTCGGGGTGCATCGCGACGACATGATGGCCGACTATTTGCTCACCAACACGGCGGGCGACAGCGCCGCGCGGATCGCAGCAGGAGCCGAATCGATCCGCCGCTCACGCCCGGACGCGAGCGACGCCGCGGTTGCCAAGTTGATGGCGGTCGAACCCGACTTCCTCGAAGCGGCCCTTGCGACGGTCGATCGGGACTGGGGCGGTGCGGAAGCCTATGTCGCCGATGTCCTCGGCATCGACCGACCGGCCGTCGATGCGATCCGGGCGCGTCTGATCGCCTGAGCGTCTTCACCAGCCGGATAGATTCGCGCCTCACCCGGCATCGGACGCATCATCGCTTAACCCGCTCCGCGTGAGGAGCGGTCGATTGCGTCAATCCAGGACCCAGGTCGTCGTCGCGGGCGCAGGGCCGGTAGGCACTGTCATGGCGACTTTGCTTGCGCGTGCGGGGATCGATACCGTGCTGCTCGAGGCAGGCGAGGACTGCGCGCAGGATCTGCGCGCGTCGACCTTCCACCCGCCAACGCTCGAGATGCTCGACGAGATCGACATAACGCCGACGCTTCTCGACCGTGGGCTGAAGGCCCCGGTCTATCACTGGCGCGACCGCCAGTCGGGCGAAGCGATCGCGTTCGACCTGACCGAGCTGTCGGACGTGACACGCTATCCTTATCGCATCCAGTGCGAGCAGTATCACCTGTCGCGCGCGCTGGCGGCGGGGCTCGAAGAGACGGGCGGGGCGGACGTGCGCTTCGGGCGCAAGCTGTTGTCCTTCGACGACGACGGCGACGGCGTGACCGTGTTCGCCGAGGGGCCAACCGACATCGAGGAAATTCGCGCCGATTGGCTGATCGGCGCCGACGGCGCGAACAGCCTGGTGCGCAAGTGGCTGGGAATCGAGTTCGACGGGTTCACCTATCCCGAAAAATTCCTGTGCCTGACGACGGATACCGAACTCGCGGATCACCTCGAGAATCTCGCGCTGGTCAATTATGTCAGCGATCCCCAGGAATGGCTGGTGTTGCTGCGCGTGCCGAGTCTGTGGCGCGTGCTGCTTCCGGCCGATGAGACCAAGTCGGACGTCGAATTGCGCTCGGACGCGATGAAGGACGGCGTGTTCGACCGGCTGATCGGCGATGGAGCGGCGGTGAATACGCCGCACCGGACGCTCTACCGCGTCCATCAGCGGGTCGCGAAGTCGTTTGTCGAGGGACGGGTCATCCTGATCGGCGACGCGGCGCACCTCAACAACCCGCTCGGCGGGTTCGGCATGAATTCCGGTGTGCACGACGCCTTCGACCTGTTCGGCGAGATCGAGCCGGTGCTCAAGACCGGCGCGAGCACCGATCGCGTCGCCCGCTTCGAACGACGGCGGCGAACCGTGACACACGCCTTCACACAGGCGCAGACAATGGCGAACATGGAATTCATTCGCGGGGGCAACGGCGCCGCTCACGCCCGCCGCCGCGCTGCGATGGAGGCGCTCCACGACGACGACGAGGCACGCCGTGCCTATCTGATGCGGCAATCGATGTTCGAAAGCCTGGCGCACGCAGCGAGCATCACCTGATGCCGGACGTCCTCGGCCACCGCAAACTTTTCGGCGTCATCGGCCCGTCGACCAACACGGTCGTTCAGCCCGATTTCGACGACATGCGCGTGCCCGGCGTCACCAACCATTACAGCCGCATTTTCGTCACCGATCCGGACGCGCTCACCGACGACGATTTCATGGCGGGCACGCAGGCGATCCGCGACAACACATTGGACGCGGTCCGCAGCGTGATGACGTGCAAGCCTGATTATCTCGTCATGGGGATGTCGGCGATCACCTTCTACGGCGGCATCGCGGGCGGCGAACAATTCCGGCGCAACGTCGTCGAGGTTGCGGGCATCGACATCTCGATCGGGTCGGCATCGCTCGTCGCCGCACTCAAGGCTTATGGCGGCATCCGGCGCGTCAGCTTCGTCTCACCCTATTATCCGGTCGCGAATGCCGAGGTGCGGCGGTATCTCGAGGAAAGCGGGTTCGAGGTCGTGCGCGACGTGCCGCTGCAGTGCCGCAACTGGACCGACATCGCGAAGGTGCCGGTGTCGCGGCTGACCGA
>VYLL01000081.1_pt1 | contig 37141 bp, 34 predicted proteins | sample 5114301 | NCBI WGS metagenome assembly VYLL01 (sample SAMN12291809, study PRJNA351875) | freshwater metagenome | isolation source: freshwater lake | place: USA: Michigan, MSU2 Lake | collected 2011-08-16 | reverse complement strand
GGGGCCGAGGCCGGGGCCGCTGCGCCACCGCCAGCCTGCATCGCCTGCGCCGCCTTGATCGCCTCCTGCGCTGACTTCAGCGCCGCAAGCGGATCGTTCGCGTTTGAGCTCATCGGGTCCTGACCGCTCGGAGCATCCTGCTCGCTCATGGATCACCTCGTCGACAACACGCACGCGCGGCCTCCGGCCACGCACTCTCGCGTCCTTGTCGGCTGGTTGCATCGGATGTCAGCGCAGTCATGCCGCAGAAATGGCGCGCGGGTGATCACCCCGTTGCGCGTTCACCACCCGCAATCGCGCACTCGTTGCGCACTTCGCCCCCGGCGCGCAGCACCCGGCAACCCTCACGCCACACCGTCGCGCCCCGCCCGCGCTCCGCGGCTCACCGTCCCGCCGATGAACAACGTCGCCGCGATCAACGCCAGGTTCTTCACGATGTACTGCCCCTCCAGCGTCGGCGCGCCGCCGGGCTGAAAGCACACGTCCGGCAGCAACACCAGCGGCAGAAACGTCCCGGGCATCTGCAAGAACAACAGCAGCAAGCCGATCCGCGTGAACCAGCCGCCGCGGGCCGGGCGCCCGCGCAGCCAGCGCACCCACCACATCGGATCCAGCACGCACACGCCGATCGCGATTTCCCACCAGCCCAGCAACGGCACAAACCACGCCGGATTCACCCAGTACACCGTGCGCGTCACCAGCTCGATCGCCGGGCTGTCGCCGGTAAGCTTCAGCGCGCCGAACCAGATGAAGACGATCGCGACCGCGAGGCGAGCCGCGGGCATGGCGACGCGGGCCATGGTGTGCGCGATCCAGCGGTCGAGCTTCTCAAATCGCTCGGGCGCGGCGGCGGCGGCGACAGCAGTGGCGGCAGTGGGCTGCGAAGGTTCCATGGGTGATTGTTGAGCCCACACGCGTCGCCGTCGATACTGTTATATAGGAATAAATGCTGTTTCACAGTATTCTAGAAGACCCAACCCGCTTGATTCCACGACAACTTTCACTTAGTATTGAAAGTTCGACCGCTCCCCCTTTGGACACACTCTCCATGACACACCCGCGCCCGGCTGACTCGCTCAAGACCTATGCCGATCTTTCCGGCCTTGATGGCGGGCTGTTGCAAGCCGTGGTGGCGGGTCGTGCGCGGCTCACGCCGGCGCAAGCGGTCGAGCTGTATCACCGGATGCCCTTGAGCGAGCTTGGGCGGTGGGCCGATGCGCGCTGTCGCGTGATTCACGCCGGCAAGCTGCGCACGTACGTGATCGATCGGAACATCAACTACACGAACGTGTGCAACGCGCGCTGCACGTTCTGTGCATTCCGGCGCGATGCGGACGACAGCGACGCGTACACGCTTTCGTACGAGACGATTCATCAGAAGATCGCCGAGCTGGTGGCCATCGGCGGCACGCAGATCCTGATGCAGGGCGGCATGAACCCGGCGCTGCCGCTGAGCTGGTACACCGAGCTGTTGACGTCGATCAAGTCCAAGTTCCCGGGTGTGCATGTGCATGCGTTCAGCCCGCCGGAGATGATCGAGTTTGTCCACTTCTTCAACCCGCCGGGCGACACGCTGGAGGACAAAGTCCGCTGGGTGCTGGTGCGACTGAAGGACGCGGGGCTCGACTCGCTCCCCGGTGGCGGCGGCGAGATCTTCGCTGACCCCGTCCGCCGCAAGATCGGGCTGGGCAAGTGCGACGCGGAGAGCTGGCTCACGGTCATGCACGCCGCCCACTCGCTGGGCATGTTCACCAGCGCGACGATGATGTTCGGCCACATCGAGAGCCCGGTGGATCGCGTGCATCACATGGAGCTTGTGCGCGCATGGCAGGACAAGTCGCTGTCGCAGGACGCGGCGTCGGCGAGCCCCGGCTCGCCGCACGGGCACTACGTGTCGTTCATCTCCTGGCCGTTCCAACGCGAGAACACGCCCTTAGGACGCGTGCCGGATTGGGGCGCCGACGAGCGCGAGCTGACGCAGGAGTTCCCGGGCGATGCGGTGGCGCGGGCGTGGGACTTCGGCCGCCCAGGCGCGACGGATCGCGGCGCGCCCGCGGGCCAACGCGCGGCCGATGTGCTGGACTACGACGCCATGGACCGCAACCGCTACCCCACGGCCCATCTCTTCGGCAAGCGGGTGCGCATGAGCGGCAGCACCGACTACCTGCGCACGCAGGCCCTCAGCCGGCTGTACTTGGACAACATCTATTCCATCGGCGCAAGCTGGGTCACCATGGGCCCGCACATCGGGCAGGTGGCGCTGGCGTACGGCGCCAACGACATGGGCAGCGTGATGATGGAGGAAAACGTCGTGAGCTCCGCCGGGACGACGTACTGCCTTGATGAACCGGTGCTGTGCCACCTGATCCGCGGCGCGGGCCACATCCCGGCGCAGCGCAACAACACGTATGACATCCTGCGCGTGCACGATGGCGCGTCATCGCCGGACCTGCGCGTGACAGATTGGTCAAAGCACCGCGCGCAGAAGATGCACCAGCAGGCACCGAAGCAATCCAAGGTGGCGCTCACGGTCGCGGCGGCGGGCACAGCGAACTGAGCCCAGTTGCCGGACGGCATGGCTGGGCTTTGCGAAGTCACGGTTGACCAGTGTCCGCACGGGCCCGCCCGAGAACTGCGCGAGCTGAGATCGCGGATCCGCGTTGGCCGCTGGCGTGATGACTGTTTCACGCGTGATTTCGGGCCGCCCACATGATCGTCCGTAGAATCGTTTCGTGGACAACGAGTTGATCGCGAGCTTGGTGAAGCTGATCGAGGTGAAGGATCACTCGACCGCGGCGCACACGTGGCGCGTGGCGCTCTACGCGCGGGCGCTGGCCGATCGCGCCGGGCTGGATCATCCGACCGTCGAGCGAGTTACGCGCGGCGCCGCGCTGCACGATTACGGCAAGATCGAGATTCCCGACGCAATCCTGCAGAAGCCCGGCCCGCTGACCGACGAGGAGCGCCTTGTCATCCAGGCACATCCAGACCTCGGTCACCGTCGCCTGATCGAGATGGGCGAAACCGACGAGATCGTGCTCGAACTCGTGCGTCATCATCATGAGCGCCCCGACGGGCTGGGGTATCCGGACAAGCTGCGCGAGGGGCAGATTCCACTCGTGGCGCGGTTCTTCGCGGTGATCGATTCGTTTGACGCGATGACGAGCGTGCGCCCATATCGCCAGACGGTCGGCGAAGCCGCAGCGGAGCGTGCGATGACCGAGCTTCGCGCCGGCGCTGGCACGCGGTACGACGCGGACGCGGTGGCGATGTTCGGCGAGCTCTACGCCGGGGGCTCGCTGGATTGGATCCTGCACTACTACAACGACCAGTGCCCGGTGATGGTGTTCGACCATCGCGCCGCGGCGACGCGAGCCGCGACGACCAAGCCCGAAATCGTCGTCGTCAAGAGGGCGGGCTCCGTTGAAACGCCCGGCGCGTGAAGAGAACTCGGAGTACGCAGAGGACGCAGGGGCTACGGAGGGACGCAGAGAAGAAGAGACGTGACTGAATGCAAACGCATGGAGGGGCGCGGCGCTGTCTCGACAAATCATGCGATCTCGTGTGAACCCGTGTGATGGGCTGCGACCTCTACAGCTCCTGCGGCACTTGAAACGGGAGCGAACGCATGCCCACGCTACGAACGGTTTTAACCTTGGTGACCGTATCGCTAGCAGCGCTGCTCGCCGGCTGCGTCCACCCCGATGCGATGTTCAAGGTGAATGATCTGGTCACTCGCGCGGAACTGCCGGGAACGTGGGTCTCGATGAATGAAGACGGCAGCGAGGTTGTTTGCACCATCACGGCGGATCCTCACCCCGTGAAGGACGGGCGCCTCGATCGGCGGCCGATGAATCTGGGCAGGCCCGAAGAACCGGCACGCGATGCAACGGCGACGGCGTACGTCATGGAGTCGACGCTTTCGCGAGGTGACGACGGCAGTCCGCCGCTGCATCTTCGCGCGCGGCTGTACCTCATCCACGCAACGCCCTACACGCTGGTGTGCATCGCGAACGACTCCACGCCGGAGATGCAGAAGGCTGCAGATGGCTCGGGGCTGTTCAGTCTGCGATGCAACACGTTTCTCGGCATGGAAATCAAAGGCGACGAGTTGGTGTTTCACTCGCCGCGAGTAGAGATCGCGCTGTTGCCGATGGCGGAGATGCTTGACAGCGTGAGCGTGAACGTGGGCGACCCCGCGCCGGAGTTGGAGCGGCGCTTGGCGCAGAAGGACGCCACCGGAGTGCTGATCACGCCGGACGCGGACCGTGCCGTCGGCGTGCTGCGGCGTTACGGGAAGTCGCCCGGATTCTGGCGCGAGGAGACGACGACCATGCGCCGGGCAGATGCGCCCGCGGCGAGGTAGCGAGCACGCTCACGCCGCTTCAACGAATCGCCACCGCCTCAACCAATCAAAAAAGAACAAGGCGAGCGCGTGTGCGCTCGCCTGCGAGGTTCGAGTGGGCAGCAGACGGAAGGCCGTCGCTGCTTAGTAGCCGCGCTTCTTGTCGGCGACGTTGAGGCTGCGACCGGCGCGGCGCTTGCGGTTCATGAGCTTGCGGCCGTGCTTGGTCTTCATGCGAGCGCGGAACCCGATGGAGCGCTTGCGCTTCACGCGGGAGGTACGCTTTGGATATGCCATGCCCATGGGTCGGCCTTTCGTCACAGATGCGCATCGCGCCGGTGGCGGGATGAGCGGTGCGGGAGTCAGCGTCGGGCCGGGGCCGCGACGGGTCGAGATACTAGCCCGCGCGCGGCTCGCGGCCAAGTGTGGAGGCGCGAGAAACCCGCCGTATTTGTACCGAACATTGGCTGTGACGGGTCGCTTGGCTTGATGTTTCGTCGCGGCGCGGCACGATAAAGACGTCCAGCGTGGCCGGGATTACCCGCCGCGGCCGATTCGCGACGCGTGTCGCGGGGCCGCAGCGGGCGAGCCCTGCCACCAAACTTCACGCCGGCGAGCCGCGGATTTTCCAGACCCCCGCCGCGCGCCGCACACGCGAGTTCTCGCGCCCACGCGTCCCCCGCGGCGGCGCGGGCGTGCCGCGTGATCGTGAGAACAGGCGCGAGGCCATGAGTCAGCCGGATATCGAAGCCATCGAAGCGTTGATCAACCATCGATTCGCCGATCGCGATCTTGTGCGCGTCGCGGTGCGGCACGCGAGCGTGGCCGATTCGCGGGCCGTGAGCAACGAGCGGATGGAGTTTCTGGGCGATGCGGTGCTTGGGCTGATCACCTGCGAGCGGATCTATCAGCTCTACCCCGAGATGCTCGAAGGCGAGATGACCAAGATCAAGTCGAAGGTCGTGTCGCGCGAGACGTGTGCGCAGCTTGCGATCGCGATGGGCCTGCATCTGCACTTGCAGCTTGGCAAGGGCATGCGCAGCGCGGGCGGAAGCGGAGCGGCGCAGGTGCCCATGAGCCTCGCCGCGGCGGCGCTGGAGAGCATTATCGCGGCGCTATACCTTGACGCGGGGATGGACAAGGCGCGGGCGTTCGTGGTGCCGCTGGTGGAGCCGATGATCCGCGAGGCGGAGGCGAGCAAGCACCAGGAGAACTACAAGTCGCTCCTGCAGCACCATGCGCAGCAAGGCGCGGGGAACTCGCCGCAGTACATCGTGATCGAAGAGCGCGGGCCGGACCACTCGAAGCACTTTCTGGTCGCGGCGCGCGTGGGGCAGACGCAGTTCGAAGCCGCGTGGGGTGCGAGCAAGAAGATCGCGGAGCAAGCCGCGGCGGAGCGTGCGCTGCGGGCGCTGGGGATTTTGGGCGGTGCGGTGGAGGCGTGAGGCGCGAGGCTTGAGGCTTGAGGCTTGAGGGTGCGGCGTGGAGCGCGTCGCGGGGTACCATTCTCCATGAACACGGAAATCGTCTTCATCGTCGAGCAAGACCCAGACGGCGGCTTCACGGCCCACGCGGTGGGCTCTTCGATCTACACGCAGGGCGATACGCCGGAACAACTCCGGGAGAACGTTCGCGACGCGGTGCGCTGCCACTTTACCGACGAGGCGACGCGTCCCAAGGTGATCCGGCTTCACCATGTACGGGATGAACTGATCGCGGCATGAAACTGCCGCGTGACATCTCGGGTGTTGATCTTGCAAACGCCCTTGCGAAGCTTGGCTACAGCGTTGACCATCAACGCGGCAGCCACATTCGCATGACGACGAATCAGCCGAGCGTCCACCACATCACCATCCCCGCCCATGATCCGCTGAAGGTTGGCACACTCAGCGCAATACTGCGGGACGTTGGCGAACACGCGGGGATTGAACGCAATGCACTGCTTTTCCTGCTGTTCGCGTCGTGATGTCGTGGTCTTGGCTATCTCGCTCGTCGGCTGGGTTCTTGCGGCGTCGCCCCGAGGACCAAGAGACAGCCTCACGCCTTGCGCACGAACTGCGATTTGAGCGACATCGCGCCGATGCTGTCGATCTTGCAGTCGATGTCGTGGTCGCCGTCAACGAGGCGAATGTTCTTGACCTTCGTGCCGCCCTTGACGACCAGTGACGGGACGTTGACCTTCGGGTCTTTGGTGACGAGCGTCGGATCCGCGGGCGAATGAGCGTCTGCGGGCACCGACCTCGCGGAGCCGAGGTCGGTGGCACGGGGCTTGGGCGTCGCGCGGGCACGGAGGAGCGTGGTGGCGGCGCGGCGGGCTTCGAGGTCGTCGTTGCTGGTGGTGGCGATGTGGTGCAGGCGGGCCATGGCTGCGTCGCGCTGGACGGGAGCGCGGAGGCGGTCGCGAATGGTCTGGAGTTCTTCGATGGCCGCGATCGCGGCTTGGGCTTCGGGCGTGCGGAGCAACTCCAGCAGCGCGACAAAGGTGAGATCGTGCTCCGCGGCGATCTGCTCCAAGGTGCATTCAGAGCGGAGCATGAGGCCGAGGATCGAGTTCAGACGGTCGGTGTTGTGCGTGCCCATGGCGCGAGTGTGCGGCGTGAGCGGCGGGTGGCAACAGGATTCGGCACGTGCGTCGCAAGGTTGCGCGCGGGGGTGTCGCGGCTTCGTTCAAGTTGATTGATTCGATCAGGATTTGGCGCGGTGCCCTTGGGGCGAGTGACGGCGAGGAAGCAACGGGCGGTTCAACGGGCAACTCGCTCACGCCTTGCGCACGAACTCGGACTTGAGCGACATCGCGCCGATGCCGTCGATCTTGCAGTCGATGTCGTGGTCGCCGTCGACCAGGCGGATGTTCTTGACCTTGGTGCCGCCCTTGACCACCAGCGACGAGCCCTTCACCTTCAGGTCTTTGATGACGATCACCGAGTCGCCGGTCTGCAGGACGTTGCCGTTGGCGTCGCGGACGACCTTGGGTTGCTCGCCGTCGTCCGCATCAGCCTCCGACGTCGCGACGGGCTTGGTGCTAGACCATTCGTGCGCGCACGACGGGCAGACGAAGAGCGCACCGTCGAGGTAGGTGTAGTCGGCGGAGCATTTTGGACAGGTCGGGAGGTTGGGCATGGGTAAGCTCTGGTGAGGGTGCAGCTTACCGTCCGGCAGAGGATGATGATGCCGACTCCCATGCGCAACATTTCCCATCCGGCGATCTGGACGGCGGTCCGAAGCGTGAGCCTCGGGCTGCTGGTGGCCGCGGCGGGCATTGGCGGCTCGGACGTCTCACTCGCAGCGCTCACCGGGAGCCGATTCGGACTGGCGCTCTTGTGGGCGGTCGTTGCCGGTGCGTTCATCAAGTTCACGTTGAACGAGGGTGTGGCACGCTGGCAGGTAGCAACGCAGCAGACCTTCCTGGAGGGTGCGTGCGCGCGGCTGGGGCCGATCGCTCGACTCGTCTTCTTGCTCTACTTGCTGCCATGGACGTTCGCGGTTGGCGCTTCGCTGATGACCGCGTGCGCCGCCGTCTCGCTCGCGGCCATCACGCCGGATCACGCCGGGAGTGCGAACGGCCCGTCGGGATCCTCGGCGTGGATGCGAGTGCTGCTGGGGCTTGGCCACAGCATCGTCGCGGCGGTCCTCGTGTTAACCGGCGGCTATGCGCTCTTCAAGCGTGTCATGGGCGTGCTCACGATCGCGATGGTTGTGCTCGTCGTGATCGCGGCGGCGTTGACGCGCCCGGATTTGGGCGCCGTGATCGGCTCGATCTTTGTGCCGCGCTTGCCGTTGGAGGATCCTGAGGGGCTGCAATGGACGCTCGCGATGTTCGGCGGGATCGGCGGCACGGTGACGATGCTCGCGTACGGCTATTGGATGCGCGAGGAACGGCAGGCGGCGGGACCAGGCCAACCGCCGCCGCGGGCGAACGCGTATCGGATTGACCTTGCGATCGCCTACTCCGTCACGGCCGCGTTCAGCGTTGCCCTCACGATCGTGTCCGCGGATGTCCCGGTCCATCCCAGCGGGGGCAACCTGTTTCAGGCGGTGGCGTCGCGCTTGACTGAGACGATCGGGCCGGCCGCGGGGTGGGTGTACCTCGCGGGCGCGTGGTGCGCCGTGTGGGCCTGCATGCTCGGCGTCTGGCAGTTCATCCCGCTGCTGTTCGCGGACTTCGTCTCGTTCGGTCGGGGCGCTCCTCATCGCTCGACGACAGCAACCGCTCCGGAACAAGCCTCCGACACGACCGACCTCTCGCGCACGCGTGCGTATCGAGCATACCTGCTGGGCCTCGCGACGCTCCCGGCGCTCGGAGTCTGGCTCGACTTCGCAGTGGTGCAGCGAGCGTTCGGCATCATGGGCTCGATGTTCATTCCACTGGTCGCGCTGGCGTTGCTGCTGATGAACACTCGCCGCGCGTGGGTCGGGCGGTATGTGAATCGCCTGCTGACCAATGTGCTGCTGGGTGTGATCTTTGTGGTTGCGATGGTGGGGTTGGTGATGGAGTTCTCGCGGCTGCTGGGTCGCTAGCGCTCGGCGATGTGGTTGTTCGCTTGATCGTGCGCCCGCGAAGTTTCACCCGTGACTTCGCAGAGCCTCAGTCACGGCGTCCGAAGGCACGGGACCTCATTTCGATCACGACGCGGGCGCTGCTGGACGATCGGTGATGGGCCGGCGCCGGGGGGTTGGAAGCGGGGCGGTCGGCGGAGGGCTTTGGGTGACGGGGTGCCGGCACGAGGAGCAGCCCACGGCGATCGACCACTGTCACGTTCTGCGGACGAACTGGGATATCTGCCGTATGGCGCCGATTCCGTCGATCTTGCAGTCGATGTCGTGGTCGCCGTCAACGAGGCGGATCTAAAGGCACCGCCGCCCGTCCAAAGACGCGACAAATACGATTAGGCTCGCGGTTTCTTCGCGATGGCCGCCTCAGCGTTAAGCAGATCCCATGACGTCTTGAGGGCTTTAGCCGAAACACCGGAGCGAGGGTGGCGGACAGCTCTATGAACAGATCCAAAAGACTCGACAACGGGTCGGGAATACTCCGCGTGGCCTAAGCCGAGCAGCCACACTCCGGACGGATCGATAAACTTCAACGCGTTCGCAAGTGGATCGCATGATGCGCGGAACTGCGCGTCAGTTGGACGCTGCTCGTTTGTGGCCCCGAGCGATCCGGGGACAAAGTTGTAGAACGCGACCGATTGCCACCAGTCAAGACGCTCTATTGGGGTTGATCGCTCGCGCCGACGCCCTGACAGCGCGTTATAGATCGATGCGAACAACGTGTCTTGCTGATCGCCAGCGGCCCATCGAAGAATGTAATCGCTCAGCGGTTCTTCGTCGCCGTACCAAGATTCTGCAAGGATAAGGACGCGATTACCGCCGTGATATTCCGTTCCGATCCAGCAGTTCATAACCGTACTCCGTTGTTGCGGCGGACTTGCGTCCTACAGACGAGAGAGCAATGAACCCCTCTCGGAGAGAGGGGCTACCCAAAATCTCACTCCTCATCCGCCCGCAACTTCGCCACCACACTCAAATCCTCCAGCGTCGAAGTGTCCTGCGTGATCTTTTCCACGCCCGCGGCCACGTCTCGCAGCAGCCGCCGCATGATCTTGCCGCTGCGGGTCTTTGGCAGTGATTCGGTGAAGCGGATTTGGTCGGGTTGGGCCAGGGGGCCGACTTCTTTGCGGACGTGGGCGATGAGGGCTTTGCGGAGGTCGTCGCCGGGTTGTTGGTTGGGGTTGTGGGCGTGCCAGGTGCCGCGGAGCGTGACGAAGGCGCAGATCGCGCTGCCTTTGATCTCGTGCGGGTAGCCGACGACCGCGGCCTCGGCGACGAAGGGGTGGCTGACTAGTGCGCTTTCGACCTCCATGGTGCCCAGCAAGTGGCCGCTGACTTTGATGACATCGTCTACGCGGCCCTGGACCCAGAAGTAGCCGTCTTGGTCGCGGCGTGCGCCGTCGGCGGAGAAGTACAGCGGCTGGCCGGTCGCGGCGTCTTTGATGCGGCCGAAGTAGTTGGAGACGAAGCGCTCGCGGTTGTTGTAGACGCCGCGGAGCATGCCGGGCCAGGGCTTGCGGATGACGAAGAGGCCGCCGCTGTTTGGCGGCAGTTCCTCGCCCTGCTCATTCACGATCGCGGCGTCAATCCCCAGCATCGGCACGGTACACGAGCCGGGCTTGGTGGGGATCGCGCCGGGCAGCGGTGTACACACATGCCCGCCGGTCTCGGTCTGCCAATAGGTGTCGACGATCGGGCAGCGCCCGCCGCCGATGTGGGTGTGATACCACATCCATGCTTCGGGGTTGATCGGCTCGCCGACGGTGCCCAGGACTTTGAGGCACGAGAGGTCGTGCTTGGCGGGGTGCTCGTCGCCCCATTTCATGAACGTGCGGATCGCGGTGGGCGCGGTGTAGAACTGCGTGACGCGGTGGCGGGCGATGATGTCCCAGAAGCGGTCGTTGTGCGGGAAGTTCGGCGCGCCCTCGTAGAGGAGCGTGGGGACGCGGTTCATGAGCAGGCCGTAGAGCACGTAGGAATGGCCGGTGATCCAGCCGATGTCGGCGCTGCACCAGAAGACCTGGCCGCTCTCGGGGATGAGGTTGAAGGTGAGGCGCGCGGTCATGTTGACGTACGCGAGATAGCCGGCGGTGGTGTGGACGATGCCCTTGGGCTTGCCGGTGGAGCCGGAGGTGTAGAGGAGGAAGAGCATGTCCTCGCTCTGCATGGGTGTGCATGGGCACGCGTCGGAGGCGTGATCGACGACGTCGTGCCACCAGTGGAACTTGGTGCTGCCGCGATGGGTGTCGCCGGTTTTGAACTGCTGCTCTGCGGGCAAGTGGCCGGCGCGGCGGACGACGAGGACGTGGTTGACGATGTGGCCGTGGTTGACGAGTTGCAGGATGCTGTCTTCGACGTTCTTCTGGAGCGGGACGACGTCGCCACGCCGGTAGCCGGCGTCGGCGGTGATGATGACGCGTGAGTGGGCGTCGGTGACGCGCTCGGTGATGGCCTGCGGCGCGAAGCCGCCGAAGATGACGGAGTGTGCCGCGCCGATGCGGGCGCAGGCGAGCATCGCGATCGCAAGCTCGGGGATCATCGGCATGTAGATGGTGACGACGTCGCCCTTCTTCACGCCCATGGACTTCAGCGCGTTGGCGCAGCGGCTGACGTGGGTTTGCAGCTCGCGATAGGTGAGGCGCTTGATCTCCGGCTCGTGGGCGTAGGCGCTGTGCGGCGCGGGGTGAGCGGTGCGGGGCGTGACGGGCTCGCCTTCCCAGATGATCGCGACTTGCTCGCCGTGGCCGGCTTGGACGTGCCGATCGACGCAGTTGTAACAGGCGTTGAGCTCGCCGCCGAGGAACCACTTGGCGTCCGGCGCGTGCCATTCGAGGACGGTGTGAAACGGCGTGAACCATGCGAGGTGGCGGGCCTCCTCACGCCAGAACGCGTCGGGCTCGTTGATCGAGCGCGCGTGCAGCTCGCGATACGCGTCCATCGACGGCACCAGCCAGCGATCAAAGCCCACGCTCCCCGGCGCCGGCGGCGGGAAGACCCGGGTCTCGTTCAACAGCACGCTGGTGTTGGCGGGGTCTTGCGGCAATGCGGGCGCGGCATCGGGCATGGGGTACTCCTGAGCTTCGTCGCGAGCGAAGCGCAGTGTACCGCAGGGACAGGGCTACATGGCACATGGCCACATTGCACATTCAGACCGCCGGTGCGGGTGTGCAGCGTGTCACCGACCTCGCTTCGAGGTTGGTGCCGTGAGTGTGCGTGTGTCCAGGTGCACCGACCTCGAAGCGAGGTCGGTGGCACGTGGTGGCACGAATCACATTGCGCTTTCGGTGACGCGCAGGACTTCTTCGACGCTGGTCTTGCCGGAGGCGGTTTTCTTCAGACCGTCGGCGCGGAGCGTGGTCATGCCGCGTTCGGCGCAGAGGCGACGGAGCTCGGCGACGTTCGGGCTGCGCACGATGAAGTCGCGGAGCTGGTCGTCCACCACGAGCAACTCGTAGATACCGACGCGACCGGAGTAGCCGCTGTTGCGGCACTTGTCGCAGCCCTTGCCGGTCCAGAGCTTGTCCGACGGCATGCCCTGCATCAGCAGGAACTCTTTCATCTCTTCGCTCGGCTCCTTCTCAACCTTGCAGACCGAGCAGAGCTTGCGGAGCAGTCGCTGCGCGAGCACGCCGTTCACCGCGGCCGCGACGAGGAAGGGCTCAAGGCCGATGTTCACCAGTCGCGTGATCGAGCTCGGCGCGTCGTTGGTGTGCAGCGTGCTGAGCACCAAGTGGCCCGTGAGCGCGGCCTGCACCGCGGTGACCGCCGTCTCCTGGTCACGAATTTCGCCCAGCATGATCACGTCCGGGTCCTGACGTAGGAGCGCCTTGAGCGCTCGCGCGAAGTTCATGCCGATCTTGTCGTGCATCTGCGTCTGTGTGATGCCGTCCAGGTGATACTCGATCGGATCCTCGACGGTCGAGATGTTCATCGACGTCTTGTCGAGCGTGCGCAGCGAGGAGTAGAGCGTGGTGGTTTTACCCGAGCCGGTGGGGCCGGTGACGAGCACGATGCCGTGCGGCGCGTTGATGAGCCCGCGCCAGAGCTGCATGGTGTTCTCGTCGAAGCCGAGGTCTTCGAGCTTCACGTTGATCGAGCGCGTGTCGAGGATTCGCATGACGACCTTCTCGCCATAGCCGCAGGGCAACGTCGAGACACGAAGGTCGAGCTTGCGGCCCGCGACGGCGCAGCGGATGCGTCCGTCCTGCGGAAGGCGTCGCTCGGAGATGTCCAGGTTCGCGATGATCTTGATGCGCGAGGTGATCGCGGCGGACATCGCCGGCGGCGGCTGCATCATCTCATAGAGCTCGCCGTCGATGCGGAAGCGCACCTTCATCTTCTTGTCGCCGGGCTCGATATGGATATCGCTGGCGCCCTCTTTGACCGCCTGCTGGATGATGTAGTTCACGTAGCGAATGACCGGGTTCTCGCCCGCGGCCCGCTCAAGGTCAACCTCGCTCTCGCTCTTCTTCTCCACCTGGACGTCGGTCTCCTGGACCGAGCTCAAGATGTCGTTGACGTCGTCCTCGCCCTGTGACTTCATCGGCCCGCCGACGATCTCCAGCGCGCCGCGCACGTCGAAGCCCGTCACCAGCACCAGCCGAACCGCCGGCACGCCAAGGCGCCGCCGGATCTCGTCAGAAAGAAACGCGGTGTCCGGTCGCGTCACGCCGATGACCGGGCGCAGGCCCTCTTGACGCAGCGGGAGCACCATGTGCTGCTGGCAGAACTCCAGCGTGAGACGCTGAATCAGTTTGCCGTCAAAGCCGCCCTCAAGACCCTTGCCGAGGTCTACCGCTTCAAAGCCCATGCCCGAAACGGTGGCGACGCACTCCTGCACTTTGGCCTCAATCGCGCCCTGCTCGACGAGCACATCGAGCAAGCGCCGACCCTGAGACTGTCGCATGATCTGCTGCGCGCCCGCGAGCTGCTGCTGCGTCGCGGCGCCGCTGGAAAGCAGCAAGTCCGTGAGTTCGCTGTTGGTCAGCGCGCCGGGCTGGTCCGGCTGATGGATCGACGTCATCGCTTCGCCGATCGGGCTGGACGGCTGCTCCGGCGAGCGCGTCGAGACGATCTCGGCTTCGTCCGGCTCATAGGTGCGCGGCGTGATGCTCCGTCCTACGCCGCGCTGGCTGGATGGCGAGCTGGGAAGGAACGCGCCCTGCGCGGGGTTGCCCGGTCCGGGCTTGGTCCGGCGCGTTGCGTCCGGTGGCGCACTGAAGTTCGGGCCGGGGGTCGCGTCGGGGCCGGGGAGAAACGGCGTGGGGCGTGCGCGCGGGCGAGCCGGCGCCTCGCCCGGCTTGTTCGGATCGATGCCCAGTTCATTGAGAATGTCATCGATGTCGAGCTTCTTCACGGATCTCTCCAGCCGCGCGGCGCGGTTGTCATGTCAAACTCGGGCTCGGACTTACTTGCTCGGGCCGGTCGTGTTCTCGTCGCCGATCTCGATCACGCGGATCTCGCCGTCAACGTCGAGTTCCACCGAGCGGCCATGGATCGACTTGACCGTGAAGTACTTGGCGACGGTGTCGCCAACGCGAAACACGTTGCCGTTGATGCGAGCAACGGGGCGCGAGCCGCCGAGCACGCCCTGAAGCTGCAGCTCCTTGAATGCGATCTCGAGGTTCTTGGCCCGCTCCGCCTTGGCCTTGGCGAGTCGCTCGGCCATGCCGCGCTCGGCCGCCTTGCGCGCGGCCTCAGGATCGTTTGGATCGACCGGCACCGCCTCGGCGCTCTGGCCCAGCACGTACGCCAGCGTGAACGGGTTCTTGCGCACTTGGTCGGGCTTGACCTGGTTGCTCGTGCGCAGCGCACCCAGTTCGGCCATCAGGATTTCCTGATTCGCCGCGAGCGATTTGTTCTGCTCGGGCACCTGCGTATCGAGCGACCCGCCGGCGAGCGTGAACTTCGGGCCAAGGCCCATCTGCCGCATGCCGAACAGCAATCCGCCCGCGGCCACAACCGCCGCGACCATCATCACCGGGCCCAGCGACATGCTGCGACGAGCCTGCCCGCCCTGCAGCGCGTCCATCATCGGCGGCATGGCGGAGCCGGGCTCATTGCCCGCATTCAGCACGCTCAGCGCGTCCTGGCTTCCGTCGTTCTCACCAGACTTGGTCAGGGCGTTGTTCATTGCTTGGCTCCCGCTTCAACCTGCACCTTGCTCGCGGCCTTCGCTCCCGAGCCGGTCGAGGTGTCCTCGCCCTCGTAGAAAATGCTCAGCGTCAACCCGGCCTCGATCTGACCGTCGTTCTCCTGCATCTTGTCGCCGACGCGCCGGAGCTTCATGTCCGTGACGCGGAAGATGCGATGGAGCTGCTCGAGCTCAAGGAAGAACTTGTACACGCCGTCAAAGTCGCCCTTGAGCTGGACGGTCAGCGGCTGTTCGAGCGCCGGCCCCGCGGGCACGGCTTTGTCCGAGCGTTTGAACTGCGGAACCTCGAGCCCGTTCTTGGCCGCGATCTGCGCGACGTCGCGCAGGACGCTGTCCAGTTCCTTGCCCGAGGGCAGACGCTCGCTCACGGAGGCGATGGACTGCTGGATCTGCTCGTTGGCGCGCTGCAGGTCCGCCGTGCGAGCGGTGGCCTCGCGCAGCTTCTCAAGCGTCTGCTGCTTGAGCGTGATCTCCTGCTTGGCGCGTTCGATCCCCGCGTTCTGCGGCTGGAAGACCAGGAAGTACGACGCGACCGGCACCGCCAGCAACACGCCGAAGAACGCAACCTGCTTGATACTCATGGCCATGGTCATGTGCTCCGTGCGTAAATCAGGGCGTGGGAACGGTGGCGGTCTGCTTGGGCTTCGCCTTGCCCGTCGGTTTGCCCGCCGGCTTGCCTGTCAGGCCATTCAGCAGTGAAGCGGCGTCAAACGGCGCAGCGGGGATCACCCGCGGCTTGATCCGCGCAGCCTGGATCGGCTCCAAGTTCCGCGTGTCGGCACCGGGGCGGATCACCGCCTCGAGCACGAACTGACGCAACTGTGTCTCCTCGATCGTCGTGGACTTGCTCTCGCGCCACTCCACCCCGCGCAGCAGCGCGCAGTCGCGCAACGCGGCTTGGAAGTCCGCGACGTCCGCGTCCGTGGACGCGACGCCGTTGATCAGGATCGAAAACTCCAGCTTCGGGGGGCGTGGCTTCGGCTCATCGGCTGCCTTCGTCGCGTTTTTGCCGGCGCTCGCCTGCGCCTTGCCCGCGCCCGGCTTGGCCGAGAGCGACTTGGGCTGGGCCTTCTTCTCCTTCGGAGGCGGCGGCTCCGCGATCCGCTTGCTCTGGATCGCAAACTCCGTCAGCGTCATCTTCTCCGGCATGCGGTTGACGATCTCCGCCAGCAAAATCGAGCGCGGGACCTTCTCCAGCAGCATCGCGGCGACTTCGGCCTTCTCCAGCATGTCCTTGCGCTGCCCCTCGAGCTTCTTGAGCTGCTCGATCTTCAACGCCTCCGCGTCGTACTGAACGCTGATCTCCTCCTGCTGCCGGCGCACTTCCTGCCACTGACGATTCGTCACGAAGAACGCGCCGCTCACGCCCGCCATCACGGCGGCAAAGAGCCCCAGCGCCAGCATGTTCGTCCGCAGCTCGCGCTTACGCCGAACGTACTCGTCGGGAAGGAACGTCGTGGCGCCGGGTGTACCGCCGAACTTGATGTTGTTGGGCCAGAGCTTGCTCATGGTTCGTGCTCGTGCGAGAAAGCGGGTCGAGAAACGTTCAGCGTTCGAAGTCGGGGCAACTCACAGGTCGGTCGGTCCCATCGCCAGGCCAGCGCACACCGCCCAGCCGGGCTGCGGCTTGGCAAGGTCCACCGCGTTTGGCGAGGGCGTGGCTTTGCGGGCGAAGCGGGCCAGCGGATCGGCGACGTGCGCCGGCAGGCGCAGGGCCTTGGCGATGTGCTGACACATGCCGGTGTGGCGGGCCTCGCCGCCGACGAAGATCGCACGCCCGATCTTGATCCCCGGGAACAGCGCGTCGTGATATCGCAGGCACAACCGCACCTCGTCAGCGATCACGCCCAGCGGCTCGGCGATCTCGCGATCAATCTCCCCCTCGGGCTTGGCGCAGCCGACTGGGATCGACGCGTTCGCGCCACGCCGGTCCTCAGCGCTGCCAGCCTGAGCCTTGTTCATCGCGGCGTCAAGATGCGGCATCGCGCCACCCGTGCCACTACTCGCAGCCCCCCCACCGACGGCGCTCGGTGCGCCAGCTCCGACAGTCATCGGGCGCGACATGCTCGGGCTCTTGGCGTTTGAAGCCGGAACGCCCGACGCAACGGCGACCGGCGGCATCGCGTACGCCTGCGCCCGCGTCAGACGCCGCTCGCTCGCCTCGGTCACGCTGCATTGCGTCGCCTGGGCCACGCTCTGATCAATGAAGTGCCCGCCCAGATCGATCGTCTTGGCGAAGCACAGGTCGCGCCCGTGCGCGATGGTGACGGTCGTGCTCGCGCCGCCAAGATCGACATACAGCGAGACCAGTGACGCGTCGGTGTCGCGCGCGGTCATGTATTCAAATGCGCTGGTCAGCGCCGCCGCGGTCGGGTGGATGCCCACGCAGCGCATCCGCGCGGCCCGCAGCGCGTCCATGATCCGCTGAACGATGCCCACGCCGGTCGCCATCGCGATGATCTCGGCCTTGCCGGTGCCTGCGGAGCCGCCGGCGTTGGCCCCGCGCACCAGTACGGGCCGGCACATGAGCGCGCTGGGGTCGCAGTTCAGTTCGCCCGCCAGCATGCTCGTGGTCATCGCCGCGGCGTTGTACTGATCCACACCGCCGACCTGCAGGTGTCGCACACTACACGCCCAGTTGGGGATCGACGCGACCGCCCGCTGCCCGCGGATGTTCGCGGATTTCAGCAGGGCCGGCAGTTGTTCAATCTGGAATGCGAAGCGCTTGGGCCCGTCGGTCAAAAGGGCCGCGGGCGTTGCGAGGCTCACCGCGGCGAGGATCGTCGCGGGGTTGTCGTCACTGAGTTGAAGGACTTTGAGGCTGGTGGTGCCGAAGTCGATGGCGACCGGTCGGGCCGTGGACCCGAGAAAGCCGTTGAGCGACAGGCGACTGAGCGAGCGACCAAACATCCGGGTGCCTCCATCGATCGCGCGGGCGGGCGGATGCCCGTCGCGGTCGCACGGAGATACATCGAGCCGAAGCCCCCCGCAACCGAGCGAGGAGAGAGGTGCCGACGCCGATTCAGGCGTCGCACCGCCGACACAGACGGCGTAACCGCAACAGGTTTTCGCAGACCACGCGCCGGAGACCGGTGCGCGGCGCGAACCGCTTAGGCGGGGCCGAGAAGAAGTCCGAGAACACGCGCGAGCCCGTCGAGTGCCTCGCGGATGTTCCACACCTGCCGATCGCGATCGCCCGTGGTGTTACTGATCACACGAATCTCCGCGGCGCGAACGTTGAGTGTGTCAGCCGCAAGAACCACCGCGGCCCCCTCCATCGCTTCCGCCCGCGCGTGCGTTCGCGACTGCGTTTCGCGCGCGCTGGCATCAGTGCCCGAGCACGTGGAAACTGTCGCGACCGGGCCGACGACATATGCCTCACGCGTGCCGAGCGCACTGGTGACTGCCCCGATCACTTCCGCGTCCACCCGATAAGACATCTCGGACCATCGCGTCGCTTTCGCATCGCTGGCGCTGACTCCACGCGGCGGGAACCCCGCGCGGCTCATGCTGACAAACGAAGTGGGCGTGGCGATGCCCTCATCCGCGAACACGCACGCATCCGCGACAACGGTCGTGCCAATCTTGAGTTCGTCGGCGTCCGGCACCGCCAGCGCCCCCGCGATCCCCACGCTGAGCACCAGCCCATGGCGCTCCGGATCGAGCACACGCGCGACGCCCGCCGCGGCGTTTGCCTTGCCCACGCCCGTGATCACCAGATCAAAGCCCGGCGCGATCTCGACACGCGTCCAAGGCGGACTCTTCTCCAGCGACTCAATCGCCGCGGCATCGACCCAAGTCGCACCGCCTAGCGCGCCGCGGGCTTCCATCGGCGTCGCGAAGACCAGCAACGCATGGCGACCGGCGAGCAGCGTGTAGATGCTGGGGGACATCCGACGAGATTATGCGCCGCGGGAGCAACCGATTCGAAGCGTGGCCCACTACAATCAGTCGGGCAATCTGCCGCACATTGAGCGAACGGGTCTGGCCGAACGCGACGTACAAACTGCGGCACACGCGCAGACGAGGATGAACACCGCATGAGTGATGGACTGGTCAAGCCGGCTCGTACATGGCGCCGCCGCACCGCTCGCGCCCTGCTCGCGGCGGGCGGGCTCGCGCTGGCGGGCATCGGCGTCGCCTCCATGTTCGGCGTTCAGCCATCGCCCAGTTCGCAAGACCCCGGCGACGCCACCGACCTCGCGTCCGCCAAGCGCCTCACGTTCGATATCAGCACCACCGCGACCGGTGAGCTGGAAGCCCTCCGTCAGGTTGACCTACGCAGCCAGATTGAGCAGGACACCGCCATCACCGAGATCGTCCGCGAGGGCACGCTCGTCAAGGCCGGTGACGTGCTGCTCCGACTCAACTCCGATTCCATCCAGACGCAGATCGACGAAGAATCGCTCCGCGTCGAGACCGCTCGCGCCGAACTCGCCACGGCGGAAAATAACTACCTGATTCAGGTCTCAGACAACGAATCCTCCGTCGCGAAAAAACTCCTGGAAGTCGAACTCGCCGAGCTCGATCTTCGCCGCTGGCTGGAGGGTGAGGTCAAAAGCAAGCGCCAGGCCAACGACCTTGCATACGAGCGCTCGGTGCGCGAGCTGGACCGCCTGCAGGAGAAGTACGCGCAATCAGTCACGCTGGAGAAGCAGGGCTTTCTGTCGCGCGATGAACTCAAGCGTGACGAGGTGCAATATCTCGAGGCCCAAGCCGCGCTGAAGACGGCGGAGCTTGACCGCAAGGTCTACGACGACTTCCAGTTCCCCAAGGATCAGAAGACCAAGCAATCGACAGTCGACCAAGCCAAGGCGGAACTGGAGCGCACGGGCCGCCAGAACGCCTCCCTGATCGCGACGAAAGAGGCCGAGCGCAACAACAAGCGTCAGCAGCTCTCGCTGCGCACGACGAAGCTCGCAAAGCTGCGCGAGCAGTTCGAAGCCGCGACGATTAAAGCGCCCAGCGACGGGCTTGTGGTCTACGCGACGAGTCTGAACCGAGATCGCTGGGGCAACAACAACGACGGCGCTCTGGACGTGGGACGCGTGGTGAAGCGCAACACGCCGCTGATCGTGCTGCCGGATACCAGCGAGATGGTCGCGTCGGTGCGCGTGCATGAGTCGATCAGCGGGCGCATCCGCGAGGGCATGTCCGCCAGCGTGCGCGTGGACGCGCTGGCCGGTCGCTCGCTCCCGGCGACGGTGCTGTCCGTCGGTGTGATCGCCGAGAGCGGCGGCATGCGCGACCCGAACCTGCGCGAGTACACCGTCAAGATCAAGCTGGACATGAAGGCGGTGGACATCCCGCTCAAGCCCTCGATGCGCTGCGAAGCGGAGATCATGCTCGACCGCGCCGAGAACGCGCTGGCCGTGCCGATCCAGTCGGTCTTCGTTGATGGCCTCGTGCGCTACGTGCTTGTGCCCGAGGGCGGGCGATACGCCCGCGTGCCGGTGCGCATCGGGCGTCGCAGCGACCGCTTGGTTGAAGTCCTCGCCGGCGTGGACGAGGGCCAGCTTGTGCTACTGCGCTCGCCGCTGCCGGGCGAGATGGTCGACCGCCCGTGGACCAAGGAGCAGCTCGCGCTCGTTGGCCTGACACTTTTGCCCGACGGCCGCATCGAATCCTCACGGAAGGGTCGTCCGGCTGACCCGACCGCGGCAACGCCGCCCGGCGCGGCGCCCCCCGGTGCCGGGCGTCCTCCTGCCGGCGTCCGTGAAGGGCCAGCGCCCGCGCCAGCCAACACTGCGGAGACCCGCACGCCCGAGACCCCGTCCAGCAGCCCGCGCACAACCACGCCGGCTACGCCCGCCGCTCCGTCTCGATGATCTTCCCGCTCTTCAAACCCTCGCGCACGCGCTCGACGGAGAACCACATTGCCGAAGCACGCCACCAACGGCCTTCAGAAGTCCGCGCACAAAGCTCCCCGCCCGCGCGCCGGGTCGAACTCCGCGCCGCCCGTTGTCTCGAACCCTGAACTTACGCAGACGCTCCGCGCGCTCTTCTGGACCAACGTCGCGCGCGAGATGCTCACCTCGCTCAGCGCCATGCTCACCGTCCAGAATCAGCCCAGCGCGCTTGACGGGCGTCTCTCCATCCTCACGCACGCGGGCGAACGCATCCCCATCGCGGAGGTTCACCCGCTCTTTGCCTGCAGCATCCCCGGCACCGACGCAGAACGCGATCTCTCCGCCGCGGTGCAGTGCTCGGTCTTCCGCGTGGTCACTCCCTCGGGCGAGGCGTTCACGCTCCCGCTCAGCGAGGTTCGCGCGTTTCACGCCGTGTCTGAAGAACTGCAGCGCCGCATCCAAGAGGAAATGGGCGGCGTTGACAGCGGCACCGGTGGCGAGCCGTTCGGCTTTGCCGCGTTCGCCGAGACCTCGCGCCAGCAACGCCTCGAAGCCGAAAGCATGCGCGGCCCGTCACACCCCGCGATCGAATCCGCGAACCGCGCCGAGGAGCGCGAGCAGCACTCACCCGCCACGCCCCGCAAGAAGTCGAAATCACGCCGCCGCCCCGCCGCGCCTCGGTAGTTCTCCCCTGCGCTGACACGACCAACGCCCCAACTCGCGGATCGCGGCACACGCGTGAGCGTCCTTACAGACGCCTTTCATTCGATCTCATTTTCGTTCCGGATTCTGCAACGTGGGTGCGCCGCAAACATCGAATGTTGCCGCGTCCAACCGGACGCGGCGTGCGAACATGGTCGTGCTGCAAGACTCGCGTCGGTCACCCGCTGGAGAACTCCGAGATGTACCAAAGTGATGACCCGACGCGCCGCACGCCGGCACCAAGCTACGACGCATGGGGTGATCTGCGCGTCCTCGTCGCCATCCCCGTCTACAACGAACAACGCTATATCGATGGCGTGCTCTCACGCGTCCTGCAGTACACGCGCGACGTCCTGGTGATCGACGACGGCAGCACCGACCGCACGCCGCAGATGCTCGCAAAGCACCCGGTCTACGTCCTGCGCCACCCGACCAACATGGGTTACGGTCGCGCCCTGCGCGACGCGTTCACGTTCGCCGCGGGCCACGGCTACGACTGGATCGTCACGATGGACTGCGACGAGCAGCACGAGCCTGCCGCGATCCCCGGCTTCGTTCGCGCCGCGGCCGCTGACAACGCCGACATCATCTCCGGCTCGCGCTACATCGCCTCGATGGACGAATCCACCGAGCCGCCGGCCGATCGTCGCGCCATCAACGTCGCGCTCACCGCCGAGCTCAACGATCGCCTCGATTGGTCGCTCACCGACTCGTTCTGCGGCTTCAAGGCCCATCGCGTCTCGTCGCTCTCAAAGCTCCACCTCACCGAGACCGGCTACGCCTTCCCCATGCAGTTCTGGGTGCAGTGCGCCGCGAATAACCTGCGCGTTCGCGAGATCCCCGTCAAGCTCATCTACAAGGACCACACGCGCCGCTTCGGCGGCGGGCTCGACGATCCGCACGTTCGACTCGCGCACTATCGCAGCGTGCTGCACAGCGAGTTGTGTCGTCAATCACACCGATTGCCGAAGCAGGCGCTGGCCGAACTCTCGACGCCGTGCGCCGATTGTGATGATTAACCCGCAAGGACTTGCGGCGGGCGCAGTTGCCTTCTCCGGACGCCGTGGCTGAGGCTCCGCGAAGTCACGGGTTGATCGAGCGAGCTGGCGAGCGTCCATGCCCCAAGCGATCAATGCATCGCCGCCGCCTGAAGCTCCAACTGTTCGAGCGCAGCCTGCGCTTTCGCCATGCGGCAGTGCCCGCACCACGTCGCCGCGTCCGCCTTCAACACGCTTGAGCCAGCCGCGCTTGCGAGTCCCGCGTCCGGCGCCGGCGGCAGCATCGCCAGCCGGCTGAGCATCCGCGTGCGGAACCGCTCGGGATAGCTCTGATACTGTGGGTTGTTCACCATGCCCGCGTACGTCGTGCGCAGTGCCTCTTCGACGCGCTCGATGCGCGTCTCGGGGTACGGATGTGTCGCCAAGATCTGCGGCTCGCGCGGCCCCTTGCTCGCTTCGAGCAAAATCTGCATCACGCCCAGCGCCCCGCGCGGGTCATAGTTCACCCGCGTCATGTACCGCATCCCCAGCGCGTCCGCCTCATTCTCCTGCTCGCGGCTGAAACCCAGCACCACCACCTGGGCCGCGTTGCCCGCGATATCCGCCAGCGCCTGGTTTCGCGCCGCGGCACCCGCGACGCCCGCGAGCACCTGCGCGCCCAGCGCCTGGCCCATGCGCTCGTTCGTGTGCCGCGCTGTGACATGCCCGACCTCGTGCCCGAGCACGTGAGCCAGCTCGGCCTCGGTCGTCATTTGCTTCACGAGCCCGCGAGAGACGAACACCTTGCCGCCCGGCAGCGCAAACGCGTTGATCACATCGCTGTTGAGAAACGTGAACTCCCACGGCAGCCCGGGGTTGTCCCCCTCGGTGACGGCCGCAAGTTTCCTGCCAATCTCCGTGACATACGCATTCAACTGCTGATCCGGCACGGTGCCGCCGAACTCCTGCACCAGTTGCGGCTGGCTCTGCACTCCCAGCGCAATCTCTTCTTCACGCGAGAAGTACTGAAACTGAGACCGGCCTGTGGCCTCGTTCGTCTTGCAACCGCCAAGGCCGAGCATCGCGCCGCCGAGCACCAGCACACAGAGCATTTGCCGAAGCATGTTCAGTCCTCCGAAAGAAAAGCCAATCTGCGTCAAGACCGCCAAAGCGTACCACCGCGGCCTTGGAGCGGTCTCACCGATGAATGAACCCCAGCTCATTTGCCGCGCCGCTTCGTCGCCGCGCGTGCGCTCTTCACCAGCGCCTTGGCCCGTGCCGGGTCGATCGCATTGGCCCAGTTCCCCGCGAGCTTGATCGAAGACCCGACGATCACGCCATCAGCGATCCGCAGCAGCTCGCCAACGCTCTGGGCGTCAACGCCCGAGCCCACCAGCAGCGGGAGCTTCGTCGCTCCGCGCACCGCCTTCAAATCCTCAATACTCGCGGCCCGCCCGGTGGATTGGCCCGTGACAATCACGCCGTCGGCCCCGCTGAACTCGGCGCCGTGTGCATGCTCGTCAATGGGCAGGTCACCGGTGATCGCGTGCGACGCGTGCTTCTTTTGAATGTCCGCGTAGATCGCGATGTCCTCGGCGCCGATCGACCTTCGATATCGCAGCAGTGGCCCCGCCACCGCCTCGATCATCAACCCTTCGTCAGCCACATGCGAGAACACGAAGTTCTCGCAGCGGATGAAGCTGGCACCCGACGCGAGCGCTACCGCCAGCGCCTCGCGCTCGCCCCGCGCCAGCACCTGCACGCCCAGCGGCAAGTCCGGCGCAGCCGCGCGCACCGCGATCGCCGCCGCGGTCATCGCGCTGACGATCACCGGATCGTGCGGCGCCATGACATACGGCGCATCGTGCATGTTCTCGATCAGCATCGCGTCAAAGCCCGCCTCCGCCAAGACGCTCGCTTCCATGCTCGCCAAGCGCGCGATCCGCTCAATATCCACCCGTGACGACGGCGTCCCCGGCAGCGCACGCACGTGGATCATCCCGATCAGCGAACCGCGTTTCAGCTTCAGCACGCGCGACTCCGTTCATGCGGGGCGGACGCCCATGGCCAGTTGGCGCAGTCGCTCCGCCTGCGCCTTGCGGGTTTCATCAAACACCTGTTTCGACACGCGATACCCCGCGTGCGCCTCCGCGGCCGCGCGATCACCCGTCACGCCGTCCTGCTCCACCGGGCGCACCCGCGCCTCCACCGTCCGCGCGCAGTGATCGATGATGCACGCGTACACAAACTTGAACGCGTCGCGCGGCTGTCGCATCTGCTCCAGCGCCTCAATCAGCGCGTCGCGCGTGATCTCCGGCGCAAACAAATCACACAGCGTGATCGCACGCCCGGCCGATGCGCCCACGCCGACACCGCCCGCGAGCCGACACGCCGCGATCCGCGTGTCGCACAGGTCATACAGCATCGGCCCGGTCCAGCCGAGTTGCTCGACCATGTTCTGCTTGTCCATGCGGGCCTGCTGAAAGAACGCCGCGGACTCGCGCATCAGCGCATGGCGCAGCTCGATCGGCAGCAGCATCTTCACCGCGACGCCCTCTTGCTGCAAGAACGCGTTGTTGAACAGCGGCCACACCACCGTGCGCATCCGCTCCACATCGCCCGCGATCAGCGCCGGCTCGTCCACACGATCCACCACCACCAGCAACGCCGAGTAACCGAACGGCTTGAGCACGCGGCGTAAGCGCTGAATCATCGCCATCCGCGTCGCCTCGGCGTCGGTCACAGGCATCACACCGCCGCCACGCCAGCCCGTGGGCAACTCATGCAAGCTCGCGGCGAGGCTGTGCTCGCCACGCCCCGTCACGCGCACCTGCTTGTACACGCGACGCGTCACGCGATTGAACATCACGCGATGCGTCCACCATCGCTGCACCAGAAAGATCCCCCACACCATCAGACTGCCAAAGAAGAACGTCGCCCAACCGACCGCGTTCCCGTCCGGCGTTCCCGTCAGGCCCAGCCACTCGCGCCAGCCGAGGAACCCCGTCGTCGTGTCCGGCAGATCAAGCCCGGTCGCTGTCCGCCGCGACTGATAAATCCACAGCAGCGTGATCACCGGCGCCAGCCAGCCAACGCGCGCGATGACATACCCGACATACTCCGTCAGCGGCCGTCGCACGCCGACGCCGCGACGCAGCGATTTCGCGCGATCGCCCGCCCCCTCGCCCCGGTCGTACACCGCCTGCAACACCAGGAGATCGCGCCGCCAGACTTTCTCCTGCGCCCGCGCCGTCCGCCGCGGCTCCGGCCCAAGGTCCAGCACCGTCGGATCCGGCAGCGCACCGGGCGCCGCGTTCGGCAGCCCCGGCCCGTTCTCAATCAACGCGTCTACCAGTCGCGGCACAACCGCGTGCAGCGTCGCATCCGCATGATCAACCAATCGCGTCTGCTTGAACGAATCACTCGGCGTGGACTCGCCCTTGCGCGTCTGTCGCACCAGGCGCGCGTGCAGCCGTTCAAGAAACGCCGTGAGATCGTCGTGCGGAATCAGCAGCACCTTGTCCGACGGGTTCGCCGCGTTGTGCAGCGCCGCGGCGTGCTGAATCTGCAACCGCAACGCCGTCTTGCCGCTCCCCTTCTCGCCGAACGCCACCGACGAGCTCACGCGCGCCATGTCGCCGACGACCTTTTCGTAATCATTGTGCTGCGCGCGACTCGCCAGCGAAGCCGAGATCGTCGCCAGCCCAGACGCGGAGCCCGAGGCCAGCGGCGTGCCAAGCCCGCTTCCTACGCCGGAGGCGTTTGTCGACGCAGAGACCAAGCGCGCAAGCACACCATCCTGACGCGCTTCCTCGCCGCGAAATGGATTCTCCGCCAGGCCCCAGTGCTCAAAGAATGCGCTCGGCGTCATTGCAGGGGGCAGTCTACGCGATCATTCCGGCGGCAACGCGTACATCCCGTGACCCGCCCGCTTGAGCTTGCCCTCGGTCGCAAGCTGCTCCCACACCTGACGCGGGAACTCGCTGGGCGGCGTAATCGCGGCGATCGTGCCGCGGCTTCCGCCGGTCAACGCTCGGTTCGTCAGCTTGCTGTCCGAATCAAGCTGCGAAACCTTGATCTTCTTCTTGAACGCGCGCAGCCCGTCGCGAAGCTGCGCAAAGCTCGGCGGGGCTGCAGGCGTCAACACCGCCGTCGCGCTGGACGCCTGATCCGCGCTCATCGCCGCCGCGACCGCCTCGCTCACCACCGCCGACTGCACCGGCACCGCCGGCTGGGCCGGACGCGAGAGCCCCGGCACGCGCTGCTGCTCGCCGATGCCGCTCTGCACCATCGTCCGCAGGCCGATCAGGTTCCGCTCCGCGATCAAGCGGCCGACCTTCATCTGGTCCGCCGTGGTCCGCTTCAGCAGATTGTGAACGTTCCGCCAGAGCTCCGGCGCACGCGGCGTAGACAGCGCCCCGTCAAGTTCCGTGAGCAACTCGTCCAAACGGTTCATCACCATGATCGTGCTCCTTCTGCGAGACCTTCCGCGAAGGCGAGAATGAAGGTCCTATGAGCCTAGCGCCATCCACGCAGAAGGAAATGCCAAACACACTCCGCACACTTGCCCGAGCCACCGTTCTCGGACCGTTCGGGACCGCAATCTGCGTCAACCCCGAATCGCGCCCGGCTCCTTTTGAATCCGCCCCGCCACACCGGCGAAGACAGTCGCGAGGTCGTTTGCCGGTCGCACGCTCGCGGCGTGTGACACAAAGGAGGTCGGCGGCCTTGCCACCAGCGCGAACTCGTTCGCGCAACCAGCGGCCTCGGCCTCGCGCCGAGTTCGCCCGGGGCAACGCCGCCGCGAGTTTGTAGGACGCAACGACCATGCCCGCCTCACCCGTGCTCGACGCCCCCCACTCCACCCTCAACCCCGCGCTGACCGAATCCGCGACCCTCGCACCGCTCAGCGCGGACCTCAGCGACACACGACAGATCACGCCAAGCGACGCCCCGACTCCGCTTGAGCACCATCGCGGCTCGCGCAAGCCCGGCTCACTCACCGTTCTGATCCCGGCGTACAACGAGGCCGAGAACATCGGCGCGACCATCGAGAGCTTGCGCCGCCAGACTCGCAAGGTCGATCACATCATCGTCGTTGACGACTGCTCTTCTGACCGCACCGGCGAAGTCGCCCGCGCTCACGGCGCCAGCGTCGTTCGCCCGCCCAAGAACCGCGGCTGCAAGGCCAGCGCCCTGAACTACGGCCTGCCCTTCGTCCCCGACGAGTTCTGCCTCGCCATCGACGCCGACACCACGCTCGCCGATGACGCTGTTGAAAAGCTCCTGCCCGCCATGGACGACGAGATTGTCGGCGCCGCGTGCGGGTTCGTGCTGCCGCGCCACGTCAACACGATCTGGGAGCGCGGGCGCTACATCGAATATCTCTACGCCTTCACCTTCTACAAGCCGATTCAGGACTACTACGGCCGCCCGATGATCGCCTCCGGCTGCTTCAGCGTTTATCGCACCGACGAGCTGGTCAGCCTCGGCGGCTGGCCCACTCGCACCGTCGGTGAAGACATGGACCTGACCTGGGTGCTCTACGGCAAGGGCTACGAAGTCCGCTACGTCGCCGACGCCGTGTGTTACCCAATCGAGCCGCCGAACTTCAACTTCATGCGCAAGCAGCTCACGCGCTGGAGCAGCGGCTTCTGGCAGTGCGTCGCGGTGCACTGGCAAGACCTGCTGAACGTGCCATACCTCCGCATGATCGTCGCGGTCGCGCTGTGGGACGCTGTCGTCGCCGCGACCGTGTACTTCCTACTTATCCCGCTTCTGGCGATTTTCATCCACCCGCTGTTCATCCTCGGCTATCTGATGGACATGCCCGCCATCGCCATCCCCGTCCTCTACGGCGCGCACAAGCGCGGCGAAAAGTGGAAGGCCATCTCCAGCATTCCTGCCTTCTACGTCCTCCGCTTCGTCAACTTCTACTACTCGCTCAAAACCTTCTACAACGAAGTCATCGCACGGCGCAGCCTGCGAACGTTTGAGAAGGGGCATTGAGAAACCGCCAAAAGTTCAAGTGGCCAACCTGTCAGACGAAGGCATGGCCGTTCCGATCGACTGATTCTCTGTGTGTTCTGACGCCCTGACTTTCACTCGCGACTCGAAACTCGCGATTTCGCCCAAAGGACTTTCCCATGATCTTCGGACTTCCCGTGACCGGCCTCGGCGGACTCTTCTACCTCATCCTCACCATCTGGATGCCCGTGCGCGAGGCGCACCGCACCGTGCAAGGCCGCGGCTGCCCCCGTCGCTGGAAGCAGATCGCCGTCTCCTGCAGCCTTATGGCCGGCTTGTTCATCACCATGTTCACTCAGGCGTGGCTCATCAGCCTGCTCATGCCGGGTGCGACCGCGATGTCGAGCCAGGCCATGGGCACCGCGGAGTTTGATCGCTTCGCCGGCACGCAGACCGGCGGCCTCGTCGCCGGTGCGATGATCGTCTCCTTCATGACGCTCATCATGGTCGCGGTTGTGGTACACGCCCTCCGCATCGGCTTCCAGGTCCGCGCTCACTTGCGCAGCCGCGCCGCCGCCGGCCAGACGCGCATCGCCCGCGCCTGATCACGTTGGCCATGCCTCTTGGTGGACCTACCGCTGAAAGGCAGGTTCCTCAAGCAGCCAAACATCGAAGGACACCCGTCCTCCTTTCGACACCCGGGACCGGCGCTGACGCGTTCGTCCCGGGCGGTCGTTTTTGGTCGCATTTGGGTGCCCCACTTCTTCGAAGGTGGCCCGCCTCTCCGAGGCGGGTCCTCACCCACCTGCAAGCAACGCGCGTTGCGAAACGCAAGACAACCCCAAGCCTTTCCCAACGCCCAGTGACCAGTGCCCAAATCCCCAGTGCCCCCGCCGCTACCCCCTCGTGCCCGCCTTGACCGTCGTCGGCGCCCCCACCGTTGACGGCGGCTTCACCGGCTCCGGATACTGAATTCGCTGATGGTGAATCGACGACAAGTTCCGTGACACCGCCTCGATCACCGTCGTCAGTTCGCTCAGCGTCAGGTCGCTCTGATCAAACTGGCCGTCCATCAATCGCTTGTGCGCGATCGCGCGCACAAGGGCGTCGATGCGCATCGGCGAAGGATCGTTCATCGCACGAGCCGCGCTTTCGGACGCATCGCACACCATCAAGATCGCCGCCTCGCGCGAGCGCGGTTTCGGCCCCGGGTATCGATACTCAATCTCTTGCGGCGTCGCCGGCTCCATGCCCGGCTCGTCGGTCGCCGCGAGTCGAGCCGTCTCCGCTTGCTTCCGCGCGCGATGGAAGAAGAACTCCACCAGCGTCGTGCCGTGGTGGCTCTCGATGAAATGCTCGATCGACGCCGGCAGGCGATACTCCCGCGCGAGTTCCACGCCGTCTTTCACGTGCCCGACGATGACCAGCAGGCTCATGGCCGGCGTCAGCCGCTCGTGCCGGTTGAAACCCGGCGTCTGGTTCTCAACAAAGTACTCCGGCTTGTTCATCTTGCCCACGTCGTGATACAGCGCGCCGACATACGCCAAGAGCGAGTCGGCGTGGATCGCGCTGCTGGCCGCCTCCGCCAACGCCGCGACGTTCAGCGAGTGGTTGTACGTTCCCGGTGCTCGCTGCTGAAGCTGCCGCAGCAGCGGATGGCTCGGATCGCGGAGTTCGATCAGCGTCAGCCCTGTCGTGACGCCGAACACCCGCTCCACGACCGGCACCAGCCCGAGGATCACGAACCCGCACAGAAGCACCGCGATGCTCGCCACCGCCGACTCGATCGTCGACTGCCGCACTGCCTCCCACATCACCGGGCGCGAGATCAGCCCCACCGCCGGCCCGACGACCATCACGGCCCCCGCCGCCCACATCGACGCAACGATCAACGCGTGCCGCACGCGCACCTCGCGCAGCGTCCGCACGCTCACCACCACGCCCAGCATCCCCACCACGCACTGCACCGCGTTCAAGTCCAGCGCGACGCACGACAGCACCACATGTACCGCGCCGATCGCCAACGCCACCCGCCGGTCATATGCGATGGCCAGCACCATCGCGACAAACACCGCCGGCGCCACGCTCGCCACCATCACAAACCGCGGCTCCGCGATCGCCACGGCACACGCCGTCAGCAGCGCGACAACGATCATTCCGCACACCACCGCCAGCTTCCGCTGCGAGCCGGAGATCTGCGGCGCGAACGTCGCGATCGAGAGCAGAATCGCCAGCGTGAACACCGAAGCCAGCACCACCGCCGCGATGTCGTGAAGCCGCGCGACCGGGTTGCGATTGCCCTCCCAATACTCTGTGTTCTCCACGGTCGCCAGCGCCAGTTGCTCCGGCGAAAGCACGTCGCCCCGCGCGTAGATCAAGTGCCCCGGCCGGAACACCGTCGTCACCACCTCCGCCGCCGTCGCGGCCGTCTCGCGATTGCTCTGCGTCGCCTGCTCGTCAAACACCGTCGGCGGCGTCGCCCGCATCGCGGTCGTCACGCGCCGCACGATCGCCCCGCGCACACCCGCATCAAACCCCGCCTCCGCCGCGAGTTCCTCGGCCTTCCGCGTCCACTCCGGGCTCGTCACGCCGACCACGTCGCCGGTCGCCAGATTGAGCGAATACCCCTCGCCCGGCACGCGGAGTTCCACCGCCCGGTTGATCCCGCGGCGCTCGTCCGCCAACGTCTCAGCGCTCACGACCGGCACGCGCCGCACCCGATCGACAAACGTGAGCGCCGCCTCTGACCACCGGCGCGCCCCGGGCATCCCCGGCGCTGCGTCACGGATCACGCCGAACTCCTCCGGCGTCATCGCAAAGTCGCGCATCACCGACCCCGGCAACACCTGAATACTCGCGCTGCCCGCGACGGCTGCTGGCAAGTCTTTCAGCGACCCAAGCAGACTCGCCAGCACCTTTTCATCCGGCACATAAACGCGCGGCGCCCGCTGACGCGCGCTCTCGCGGGCCCGCTCCGTCGCGAGGTTGTCCGTGAGCGTGAGTTCCACCCGTGCCGCTCTGGCCTCACTCATCACTTGGCCTGGCGCCAGCAGAATCTGCCGCTGCATCACCACCAGCGTCGCCGCGATCATCAGCGCCATCACCACCGCGATGATCACCGACCAGCCACGCTCAGGCGAGTTCACCAGCCAACGCTCGCCCGCCTCGCGCAGCGCATCACGCCGGCGCGCAGCGGCCCCGCCGGCTTCCGTCCGATCTCGTCCGCTCAAGTTGGCGCTGGGCGCCCGTGTCATGGTGACGGCTGTTTCAATCCGGAATCATCGCTTCAGGTCCGAGAGCCACCGCTGGCCGACCCGTCTTGCATCGACCCGCCGCCCCCACGCCTTGCCCCAGACCCCGCAGACGAGCCCGTCCGCGGCTTATCGGTCTTCTCATACGCATCCACAATCTTCTGCACCATCGGATGCCGCACGATGTCCGATTGATCAAGGCCCGAGAACGCAAGCCCCGGCACCCGCTTCAGGGTGCGCACCGCGTCAATCAGTCCGCTCTCGGTCGGGTCTTCAAGGTCAACCTGCGTCACATCGCCCGTCACGATGATCTTGGACCCGTGCCCCATGCGCGTCAGGAACATCCGCATCTGCCCGCGCGTCGTGTTCTGCGCCTCGTCCAAAATAATCACCGCACGGTTTAGCGTCCGCCCGCGCATATACGCCAGCGGCACAATCTCCACCACGTCCGTCTCCATGAACCGACGGATCGTGTTGAAGTCCATCATCTCGTGCAGCGCATCGAGCAACGGCCGCAGATACGGGTTCACCTTCTGCTGAAGATCACCGGGCAGGAAGCCGAGCTTCTCGCCGGCTTCTACCGCCGGCCTTGCCAGGATCACCTTGCGGCAGCGACCCATCTTGAGCAGGTGGACCGCCGCCGCGACCGCCAAATAGGTCTTGCCCGTGCCCGCGGGACCGATTCCAAAGACCACGTCGTGATCGCGGATGGCGTCCAGATACGCCTGCTGATTCGCGGTCTGGGCCTTCACCGGCTTGCCGCCGACGTAGACGTTCAACTGCGCTTCCCACGCCGGCGCGCTCGGGTCGCCGACCTCCCAGCCCTCGCGCGCCATCTGCGTGGTCTGCTCGCCGTCGTCGCTCGCTTCCGCCGACGTGCGGGCGATCAGCGCCATCACCTCGCGCCGCTCGCCATAACGCTCGTCGCGCGACGCCGCGGCTTTGGTCAACTGCTCCATCACGCGCCGGGCCACGCCCAGCTCACGCGGCTCGCCGCTGACCTTGATCTTCCCCTCACGCATCGAAATGCGGACGCCCAGCGCCTCACGCACCATCTTGACGTTACGATCCGCAGGGCCGAAGATGCTGACCAGCTCGGCCCCACGAGGCACTTGAATGAACACGTCCACGCGCTTGCTACTCCACAGGTCCGGACCCTCAAGCCCGGCATCCGCCGGCTCGCACGTCACGAACACGCCTCAAACCCACCGGCTGGATGCTATCACGCCTCAACCCCAGACCAAGCCTTCGCCGCTTGCCCAGTTCAACAAATCGACGCCGCGATCACGCGTCGCCGCCCGGACCGAACTTCGAGAAACTTCCCGATCGCGATCCTTTCACGCGATCTGTCGTGATTTTGCGTTCATTCTGCATCAATCACGCTCGATTGCCGCTGCTTCGTGCCTGTTCGCGTGCATCCTGCTCCCCGGCTGCGGCCTTGTCAACCCGCCGCAGGCGGACAACCCCTCCACGATTCTCGCCGACTGGAACGATGCCGAGCCCGCCGCGACGCACGCCCTGACCGCGGGCGAGTGCGCCGTGCTGACGACCGAGCGCCCCGACGACCGCACGCTCGTTTTCACGCTCCGCAGCATCACCGCCGACGAGGGCGAACTGCGTTTCGTCCGCGACAATCCGCCCCCGTCCACCACGCCAACCGCGTCCGCGGCCTCCGACCCCGCGGCGCTCCCACCAGAGCCGATCACCGTTTCAGCGTTCCTGGGTATCGCATCCAGCCGCGACCGCGTCCGCGAGCGTCGCCTCGTCGCGGCGTGCATCACCCGGCTGCGCGAACTCACCGGACGAGACTGGGCCCCTGCACGCGAATGACCCGCCCGAGCCCGTTCGCTACACTGCAATCATGCCTCCGCTCGTCGGCGTCATCATGGGCTCTGCGTCTGACTGGGACACGATGCAGCACGCCGTCACGACGCTCGACCGCCTGAACATCGCGCACGAAGCCCGCGTTGTCTCGGCCCACCGCACGCCCGACCTGCTCTTTGAGTATGCCGCCACCGCCCGCGCTCGCGGGATCGAAGTGATCATCGCCGGCGCCGGCGGTGCCGCCCACCTGCCGGGCATGTGCGCCAGCAAGACCTCACTGCCCGTGTTGGGCGTGCCCGTCGAATCGAAATCACTCAAGGGCATGGACTCGCTGCTCTCCATCGTGCAGATGCCCGCGGGGATTCCTGTCGGCACACTGGCGATCGGCCGCGCCGGCGCAATCAACGCCGCGCTCCTGGCCGCGTCGATCCTCAGCGCCAAGCACCCCGCCTTCCTCGCAGCGCTCGACGAGTTCCGCGCCGAGCAGACGCGCCAAGCACTCGCCAGCGTGCTGCCCCCGCCCGGCTCTTCGGAGCCCGCGCGATGATCGTCGGGATCCTCGGCGGCGGCCAACTCGCCCGCATGCTCGTGCTCGCCGGCACGCGACTCGGAATGCGTTTCCGCGTCTGGGAACCCGCGACAGACTCCGGCACCGCCGAGCTCGCGCCCACCATCAACGCACCATTCGACCACGCCCACTCCACCCTGAGCGAGTTCGTCCGTGATCTTGACGCCTGCACGCTCGAGTTCGAGAATGTGCCCGCGTCACTCGCGGAGTCGATCAGCGCGTTGGGCGTCCCGATGCGCCCGTCGCCGAGCGCCCTCAAGACGGCACAGGACCGCCTGAGCGAAAAGACGCTCTTCAAGTCACTGAGCATCCCGACGCCGAAGTTCGCTGCGATCGACTCGCTCGCGGATCTGCAGGCCGCCATCGCGTCCATCGGTCAACCGGGGATCCTTAAGACGCGCCGCTTCGGCTACGACGGCAAGGGCCAGCGCGTCATCCGCCCCGGCGATGACCTCGCCAGCGCATGGTCCGCGCTCGGTGCCCCGCCCACCGACGCCGCGCTCATCTACGAACAGTTCGTCACCTTCACGCGCGAGCTCTCCATCATCGGCGTGCGTGCCATCGACGGCGACATGCGCTGCTATCCCCTCACCGAGAATCATCACGCCGAGGGCATTTTGCGGCTCTCGATCGCGCCCGCGCCGAACGTCACGCCGCAACTGCAAGCCCACGCCGAGGCGCTGATCCGCTCGGTCATGACCTCGCTGGACTATGTCGGCGTGCTCGCGCTGGAGCTCTTCGAATCGCCGAGCGCGCCCGGCGGTCTCGTCGCCAACGAGATCGCCCCGCGCGTACACAACAGCGGGCACTGGACGATCGACGGCGCCGCCACCAGCCAGTTTGAAAATCATCTTCGGGCCGTAGTCGGTCTGCCGCTGGGCGCGTGCGAGTGCGCCGGCCACAGCGCGATGGTGAACGTCATCGGCCAGATGCCCGATGCCCGCGCGTCGCTGGGCATCCCCGCGCTCCACGTACACGACTATGCCAAGGCCCCGCGGGCCGGTCGCAAGGTCGGTCACTTCAACATCGTCGCGCCGACCGCCGCCGAGCTGCGCGAGCGCCTGCTCACGCTGCGCGAGGCGAACCTGACCGGCGTCGATCTTTCAGCGCTCGACCGCGTCGCGCTCTAATACAACGCGACATCTACGACTGCCACCGCCGTCTCAGCGCCGCCCGCTCATCACCAACGTCTGATTCAGCGGCGTCGGCGTGCTCTCCAGCAACACCACGTGTCGCACAAGCTGCGCGAAGCTCTTGCAGTGCATCTTGCGCATCACATTTGCGCGATGGATCTCGATCGTTTTCACCGCAAGCTGCATCTCCGCCGCCGCCTGCTTGTTCGACGCGCCGCGGCAGATCAACCGCATCACCATCAACTCGCGGGCCGACAGCTTGGCCTGCAAACGCAGCAGCTCGCCGACCGACTCACGCTGCGAAAGCGCCGTGCGGGCCCGCTCGATCACGCCGCGCACGGCGTGCAGCAGTTCACCCGGGTCCGCGGGCTTGACGACGACCTCACCGACGCCGGCCTTCATGGCCGCGACCGCGCCATGCACGTCGCCGGGCGAGATCAGCATCACCGTCGGCATCAGCACGCCCGAGGCGTGAAGCTGGGCAAGCAGGTGCAGCCCGCTGGAGCCGCCCAGATCCGCGTCGCAGATCAGGCAGCCGGTCGTCCCGGACTCAATGTGACTCAGCATCTCGCCGGCGCTGGAGAACTCGCGGATCGAGGAGCCCAGCGTCTCAAGCACCGACGCCAGCCGTCGCCGCTCTCCGCCGCTGGGGTTCACCAGGAACAGCGTGGTGATCGCCGTGAGCGAGGAGTTGCCGCTCAGGAGGGTCAGATCGCTCGAGGGTTTTCCCGCTGAGCTGGCGTCGCCGAGATGCGACGCTGCGTGATTGGCGGGCGTTGATTGCGGACGGTCACTGGTCACCATGGGGTTTGTCTCCAGGCCTTCACGCCAAGCCGCGGCGGCCCCGCACTGTCAAGAACCTCAAAGATGCGCGGGAAACTCCTTCCCGCCTCGCATTCTGCATGCAGTGACCGCGAACACGCATTCGTTCAGCCCGGTCATTTTTTCCTCAAAGAACTTCGGGCACGCCGTCGCCCAGACCACACGGCAGAACCGCCTGAAGCTCGTGGCGACGAATGCCGGGCACGAACGTGGTCGTGTGAGATACGCGAAAGTTCGCGAATAGCCCCGTCCATTTCAGAATTTTCTTGCTCAGAAATCAGATTCTCAGCAATCGCGATCGGAAAACCAGACATCTGTCAGGGTTTCGCCTACTTCACCAGCTCAAAATCATCCCGCGCGGCCAGGCACACCGGGCACTTTTGAAAGTCCAGCTTGTCCACCATGTAGCCGCACGTACGCGAAACGTAATAGTCCTTCGTCCCTGCCTTGAACTGCCCAGGATTATCCCTGGCCTCGCCCAACATCGCGCTCTGCTCGCGCAGCGCATCGCGGCTGTACCGCAACGCCTGCGTCACCTCACGGTTGATCTCCGTCTTGGCGCGCCCGACGTACGTCGGGATGTCCTTGTCCTTCTGCTGATCAATCGTCTGGATCAACGCCTTGATGTTCTCCGTCGACTTTGCGCGGCTTGAACCCGGCGCGGCCGCCGCTTTCTCTTTCGCGCCCAACTTCTGAATCACGTTCCCCAGCGCCCGCTGACGCACCTCGCTGGAACGCTTCACCGCTCGCAAGAGCGACGCAATCTGTCCCTGACCCTCCTCGTCAGCCTGTTTGGCGTATCGCTCGCAGTCGGCGATGAGCGAGGCCGCGATCGCGTGGGCTTCCTGCAGGTCGCTGATCGTCTGATCGCGCCCGACCATGCCCGCGGCGCTGGGCTGATCCTTCTTGTTGCCCGGGCGCACGCCCACCGCGGGCGCAGTCGCCGGCGCGTCGGGCGCTTTCGGGGGCGTTGTCGCCGGCGACAAGAAGGATCAGCC